>MDSP01000001.1_pt1 | contig 88001 bp, 49 predicted proteins | sample 1005811 | NCBI WGS metagenome assembly MDSP01 (sample SAMN05526596, study PRJNA338239) | gut metagenome | isolation source: stomach gut content | host: Naso elegans | place: Saudi Arabia: Red Sea | collected 2011-04
GCTAGCGTTTATTATTCCCTCCAAAGTTTTTGAAGTAATGCCAACCATTTGTTCACCTTTTTCAATGCTATTTAAATTATGTTGTATCATACCATAAATTCTTTGAACAATTTCAGCTGTTCTTGTTGATAACTCACGTACTTCAGAGGCCACAACTGCAAATCCACTTCCTGCCTCACCTGCTCTTGCTGCTTCTATTGAGGCATTTAGCGCAAGTAAATTTGTTTGATTTGCAATGTCTTCAATAAGTTCGATAACTTCCATAATATCTTTAGTTGAAGAACTAATATCATTCATAGCCTCAACCATATCAGTTGCCAAATCTTTGGTGCTATCAGCTTGCTTTGTCATCATCGTTATTATAGTAAAACTCTCGTCAATCTCATTTAAATTTCCAATAATTTCTGTTTTAATATTGCCTGCAACTTCTGTAGCGTTTTCCTTAAATTCTCTTAACAAATCAGATTGTACAACTGCTCCTGCACTAAGCTCATTAGAAGAGGCTGTAATGTTGCTAACTGCTGAAGTTACTTGATAAGTAGAGGCCATAGTATGAGATAATAAATCTTTTAACTTCTCACAAATAGAAACTAAAGCAACCTTAATTTCATTAAAATCCCCAACATATTCTTGTGTAGGAACTACCCTAAAATCACCCTGTGAATATGTTGTTAATGTAGATGAAATTTCACTAATATAATTATTTAAATTTTTGGAAACTACAATTAAAGAATTTGTTAGTAGCTCTATCTCATAACTATTTGCTGAGATATCCGAAATATCATATTTTAATTGCCCCTCACTAAACGCATTTAACGCCTTAGCTACTTGTGTAATTGGAGAAATAAACTTATCAATAAATTTATGAATTACTACTGCACTTATTAAAACTGTAACGATAATTATAATAACCCCTATAGTAATTTCTTCTATAATCATTGCTCTAGTATAGCTAGTTGGGTAGTTTGTTACAATTTTCCAGCCTGCGTCAGGCACTCTAATATACGAAGCATACACATCATCTCCGTATAAATTTTGATTTACAGTAATTTGACCATCTTGTGCATTTAAAGCATTTGTATAGTCTGCTGGAGTATTGTTTAAATTTATCATTTTCTCAGTTGTTGGAGCAATATCCTTATTTGGGTGCATCAAAATATCCCCGTCTGGACTTAATACAAAAGCATATAACCCATCTTCTGTATGCAAATCATCAATAATATTATTAAGCACCCCAAGCTCCAAGCTCATTGCCAAAATTGCTACTGGCTCACCATCTACAACTAATTTTTGAGTTAAAGATACAACTAATTCACCAGTTGATGAACCTATGTAAGAGTTTGTAAATGAAACTCTCTCTGTACTCATCGCTACCTTATACCATTCACGTGTTGTAACATCCCAATTATCTGGTGGTTGCCAATATCTCGATTGTATCCAGTCATGATTTGGCAGAGTAGTTAAATAAATGCTATCTACACCCTCAACTTCCTTTATAATCTCTGCAAAGTAATCTTGCAAATAATCCAAATTTTCATAGGCCTTATGATAAGTAATTTCTCTGGCTAAATATTTAAAAAAGCCAACTTTCTCATCAATCCACCCATCAAATTTTGCTACTGCCGTTTCTGTGTTACCTATTACTCTGGTGTGTGCGTTTGTAATCATCAAACTAGAAACATCAATAACCTTTGAAACCACACTAAAACTTACTAGTATAATTATTAAAATATATACTAGCTGTCTCAGTTTTGTAGCCAACTTTTGTGTACCATTATCCCTCATTTGTACTCCTCCTATTTTATTAGTAAATCGTCTATCCTAATTAATATATTAAGGCTTTTTTAAGATTTCGTAAATAGTTTTGATAAAATTTTTATCAATTAATGTAAAATTATTAAAATTAGTGCTTATTTATGAAATAATAATTCCTTAATTAAAGCAAAATTACAGTATTTTACATATTCACCTACACAAATAGACTATAGAAATAAATCTACAGTCTATTTTTAACAATAACTTAATTTAATTATATCGTAAAATAATCCATTTGCGTTTTTAAATTTTCTGATTGTGCAGCAAGCTCCTCACTAATCGAAAGATTTTCTTCAGAAATAGCAACATTATTAGAAATTTCACTACTCAAAGCTTCAGTATCTTTTATTAATGTATCAAGACGCACACTTTGTTCTATAGCCACGCTTTCCACGCATTTTGATAGTCTTGCCATATTTTCACTAGCCACAATAATATCTCCCAAAATCTTAGCAGTAACATCAACCATCTGCTCACCTTGTTTAATATTCTCCAAATTTACTTTAATCATTTCATAAATTTGCTTTACAATTTCTGAAGTATTATTTGATAAATTACGAACTTCAGAAGCTACCACCGAAAACCCTTTTCCTGCTTCACCTGCTCTTGCTGCTTCTATTGAGGCATTGAGAGCCAATAAATTAGTTTGCGATGCAATATTTTCAATTAGTTCAATAACTTCCAAAATCTCTTTGGTTGACAAACTAATTTTTTCCATAGATGCCACCAAATCATTTTTGGTATTATCAGCCTGCTGACTCATACCCGTAATTATCCCCAAACTTTTTGTAGTTTCATCAAGGCTTGAGATTATTTCCACAGAAATACTAGTTGCAACTTCTGTGGCATTTTCCCTAAATTCATTTAGCATACTAGCTTGTACAGCTGTTCCTTGAGTTAGGTCATTAGCTGAGCCTGCAATAGTTGCCACTGCCACAGAAACTTGCTCTGTAGAAGTCATTGTATTTGATAATAAATCATGTAATCTCTCAGAAATAGAGATTAGTGCCATCTTAATTTCATTAAAATCCCCCACATATTCTTGAGTTGGTCTAGCTCTAAAATCCCCTTGTGAATATGTAGTTAAAATACTAGAAATATCTCTAATATATAAATTTAAATTTGTGGAAACTATACCTAAAGCGTTAGTTAAAACTCCAACTTCTACACTGTTTGTACTAATATGCGAAATATCATGACCTAGGTTTCCTTTACTAATCTCCGTAAGCACATCTGCTACATCATTAATTGGCGAAATATATTTTTTAATAAATCCATTAATAATCAAACCACTAAACATAATAGTAAATACTATCATCAATATTCCCTTTATAATTTGATTTTGGATAGCTTCTGTTACATATCGTGTTGGATATGTTGTTACAATTTTCCACTCCAAATCAGGAACAATCTTATAGGAACTATAAATATGATCTCCATAAATATCTATATTTTTGGTTACTACTCCAAGAGGTGCCGCAAGACCTGTCGAATAATCTGCTCTTGTATCAGTCATATGAGTTGCCTCACCACTTATATCAGGAACAAAATCTTTATCTGGGTGCATTAATACAAACCCTTCTTCAGTTACTACAAAAGATTTTAGTCCACTATCGTCTGCCAACTCATCAATAACTGTAGATAAATCATGCAAAAATACGTTCATAGTTAAAATTGCTACTGGCTCACCATCTACAACTATTTTTTGAGTAAACGCCACAACTAATTGATTATGAACATCTGCATAGGGTTGAGTTATACCCATTCCATTTGTCTCAAGAGCTTTACTATACCATGCTCTTGTAGTCATATCCCAATCATCATCAGGCTCCCAATATAGTGCATCAATCCACTCATGTTCTGGCAAAGTAGCCAAATATATCGAATTTAATCCCCTAATATTACCTACAAGATATGCAAAATACTCTTGTAGCTCGTCCAAATTATTATATGACTCATGAAAAGTAATCTCATCAACTAAAGTAGCAAAAAATGTTGTTTTTTCCAAAAGCCATGCCTCAAATTTAGCCATTGCCAAATCAATATTCCCCAAAATATAAGTTTCTGCCTGCTCTTCTTTCAAATTGGAACTATCCACAATTTGTATAATAACATTAACCCCTACAAGCAAAATCACCAACACTGATACCATTATCCGTAACAATGTCGAAAGCCTACTACCACTACCTTCCATTTTAACACTCCTCCTAAATATTAATTAATATAATATTAAACATATCGTCTAATTATTAACTCCATATTAATTATATCGTAAAATAGTCCATTTGTGTTTGTAAACTTTCTGATTGTGCAGCAAGCTCCTCACTAATCGAAAGATTTTCTTCAGAAATAGCAACATTATTAGAAATTTCATTACCCAAAGTTTCTGTATCTTTTATCAACGAATTAAGAATTTCACTCTGATGAATTGCCGTAGATTTTACACACTTCGACATCTCAGCCATATTATTACTTGCCACAATAATTTCTTCCAACGTTTTAGCCGTCAAATTAACCATCTGTTCCCCATGTTCAATATTCTCCAAATTTATTTTAATAAGATCATAAATTTCTTTGACAATGTCTGAAGTACTATTTGATAAATCCCGAACTTCAGAAGCCACCACTGCAAACCCTTTTCCTGCGTCACCTGCTCTTGCTGCTTCTATTGAGGCATTTAGAGCCAATAAATTAGTTTGTGATGCAATATTTTCAATTAGTTCAATAACTTCCAAAATCTCTTTGGTTGACAAACTAATTTTTTCCATAGATGTAACCAAATTATTTTTGGTATCATCAGCCTGCTGACTCATACCCGTAATTATCCCCAAACTTTTTGTAGTTTCATCAAGGCTTGTAACAATTTCAGTAACAATACTCTCAGCAACTTCTTTGGCATTTTCCCTAAATTCATTTAGCATATTTGCTTGTACAATAGTCCCTTGAGTTAGGTCATTAGCCGAGTCTGCAATAGTTGCCACTGCCAAAGAAACCTGCTCTGTAGATATCATTGTATTTGATAATAAATCATATAATCTTTCAGAAATAGAAGTTAGTGCCACCTTAATTTCATTAAAATCTCCAATATATTCTTGAGTTGGTCTAGCTCTAAAATCCCCTTGTGAATATGTAGTTAATATTCCAGCAATTTCCTTAATATACAAGTTTAGATTTTTTGAAACAACAGTCAAAGAATTTGTCAAAACCCCAATTTCAGCACTATTAGTAACAATTTGCGAAATATCATAACTCAAATTTCCTTGGCTTATTTCTGTAAGTGCAGTTGCCACACAACCAATTGGTGAAATATAAGTTTTGATAAACCAATTAATAATCAACGTACTAAATATAATTGTAAAAATTATTGTTACCAACCCCATAAAAATCTCAAGAAGTACAGCATTTAACGTATAACTTGTAGGATAATTACTTATAACTTTCCACCCTGTAGATGATAACTCTTTATAACTACTATAAACATTATCCTGTTCTAAATTTTGATTTTTCGTAACTTCTCCAACAGATGAATTAAAAAGTTCTGTATAGTCTGCCAAAGTATCGTTTATATTTATCGCACCATTTGCAGTAGGTGTAACTGCTTTATTTCTGTGCATTAATATCTTATTATTTGCTGTCAACACAAATGATGACAACCCATCTGGTGTATTCAATTCATCAATAATATCTGCTAAAGTTTGCAACGAAATATTCATCGATAAAATTGCTTCTGTCTTACCATTTACAATTATTTTTTGTGAAATTGCAACAATCATGGTATCTGAAATATCCAAATATGGTTCACTAATTACAAGCCCATCATTAGCCATAGCCCCTATATACCAAGCTCTTTGGGTCATGTCCCACCCCTCATCAGGTGTCCAATATTTTGACTCAATCCAATCATGGTCTGGTATTGTTGCCAAATAAATTGCAATCAAACCATCAACATTTTTTGAAATCTTTGCAAAATAATCTTGCAACTTATCCAAGTCGTTATACGTTTCATAATAAGTAATTTCTTCCACCAAAGCCTCAAAAAACGTTACTTTCTCAAAAAGCCATGCCTCAAACTTACTTATTGCTAAATCCGTGTTACCAACTACTCTAGTGTGAGCTTGAGCAACCATCAACTCCCCTACCTTATAAACTTTTGAACTCACATTAATTGTTACTAGACCAATAATCAAAACAAAAACCATTACCCTTAATAATGTGGATAACTTCCTATCACTCACCATTCTTATCCTCCTAATCTTAAACCCCAACATTTTGTACATTAATAAATTTTTAAAATATTATTTCATTTAACAATATTTTAACTTTAAACTATGTGAGGCATAAATCGAATATTGAAATAATTTGTTAATATTCGACTCCTTTTTCATACTTTCTTCATAATATCATCACAAATTCTTCACTAACTTTATGTGCTTTCCTATAAATTTTAATTCAAAAAAAAAAAAACGGTTACTAATTTTTAAAATTAGTTTAAATCTAAACAAAGTTATAAATTTCTCCTTAATAATAACTAAAAACCCAACCCAATCACCATTTTCTTCCTTATTACATATAACTTTCCATTTTTCACCCTAACCACAAATCTCAACCAATTTTTACCAAACCTATTTCCAATTTTCACACTACCCTAACCCCTCAACCAAAACCTCAATTTCAAATTTCATGATGATCTGCTTTTTTTGTCCTACGGCATATATTGCCTTATATAATAGTGGAGTAACCCCTCCCTGATAAAATTCGAGGTTTTTTTCAAAACATATCTATCATAAAACACTTATAAACATAATATTATAGTACATATTCTTTTTTTATTCACATCGTTATGTTACAATGGTTTTTCAATCATTAAATAACTGTAACAAACATTATTATTCAACAAACTACGTATATTAACTTAATTAATTATACTTTTAAAATGACCGATAATTAAAGTAGGATTGTTTCAAAAAAACTTTTACTTCTATTATTTGACAAAAAAGGATAGGGTAGGGTATAATACTTGAGGCAACAAATCACAAAATTTTTTTATTAAATAGTTTTGGAGGGAAAAAATGAAAACTTTACAAAAAAGATTAGCAATGGTATTGGCAACTTCAACACTTGCACTTAATATACCAATTTATGCTACAGAATTTACACAAAGCATTTCATTAAATGAAAGACAAACGGGGTCAGCAAATTTAGATTTAACTATTGACTTTGACCACGATATCAACACAAGCAATTGGGAAGGGCAACTTACTATCATTGGTGGTAGCATTAACCAAACTCACACAATCAAAACTGGTGAAAACGGAGTAACAGTTAAAGATACCTCAATCACATTATCAACGACTTTACCTATAGATACATATAAAATTATACTAGAAGCAAATGGGTACACGTCTTATGAAAGTGAAGTTAATTTACAAAGCTCAAGCAAGCAATTAACTTTATCAACTTCCGGAGAAGAATTTAATTTTGAATTTTCAACAGATGATGTATTAAACAACATGAACGCTGTACTTTATAATGAAGAAACAGGTGAAACACAAAATAGTAAATATGATGTAAACAAAGATTTTAACGTAGATGTTCTTGATTTAGCGTATACTTATTGGTCAAACGGTGGAGCTAGCATTCAAGAAATCTCAACACTTTTACCAAGTGCTGTTATTGCACCAACTAACCTAGAGGCAGGAACTGTAATTAGTGGAAACTTAGCAGATATCATCGACCCATACAATACTCAACCTGTTACTATGGAACTAGATGATAACGGAAATGCTATTATCCCAATCGGATTTACAGAAGCACAAGACATTTCAGAAATTTTAGTAACTGTTCCACTTGGACAAGATATCAACGATATTGATATTTTAGATGAAAACGGAATTAGTGTACTAGAAGGAATTGAAGTTGTATCAACTAATGCACGTTCATTAGAAACTACTATTAAAATTAAAGTTAACAAAAAAGGTGTAACTACTCTAAAAATCATTATCAGAGATGAAGCTGGTAAAAAAATCATGGTTACAAAAATCAAATTCTATATCGGAGATAGCTATACAGTAGACTTAGATAAAGTTGATGATGTTGAAGTAAAACCACGTGAAAACGGATTAAAAGTTGAGTGGGACGACGTTAAAAATGCCAACGAATACAGAGTAGTTTGGGGACTTGCAGAAGATGGAGTATTTACAGATTATGCATACACTAAAAACGATAAATTAACAATTTCTGGACTTGCTGGTGGCGCAACTTATCAAGTTGGAGTTATCGCAGTAAATGGAGATGCTGAAGGTAAAATGTCTGATATCGTTTATGCAACAACAAACGAGTCAACAACCACTCCAGATGCTCCTAAAAACTTTAGTGTAAGTGGAGTAGTTGAAGGAATTAACGTATCATTTGATAGAGTAAGCAACGCAACTAGCTACGACCTTTACTATTCAACATCTGAAGATGGCGAATATACTAAAGTATCAGGAATTTCAAACAACTTTACACTTACTGGCCTAGAAGCTAACCAAAGATACTACGCATATGTTAAAGCTGTAAATAACGTTGGAGAAAGTAAAGCAACTAGTATCCGTTCTGCAACTACAAAAGAAGCAACAGTTGCTCCTAATGCACCAACAAACTTAGTTGTAACAGTAAATGGAAACTCAATCGACGTTAAATTTGATACAAAAGACGCATCAAGTGCAACAGTTTACTACAACGAAGTAGGAACAGATAACCAAAATGCAAAAGTTTCATCAATTTCAGGAACAACAATTACAGACCTTAAATATGAAACTCAATACGAAGTTTATGCTACAGCACAAAATGGAGCTGGTGTAAGTTCGGCAACTGCTACAGTTATTGTTACTACAGAAGCTGAAAAAATTACAGTAACTCCTCCAACTGAAGAAGAAGCAAACAAAGGATTATTAAAAATTGCTATTAACAATGCAGAACTTGCATTAGAAGATGTATACACAAGTATTGATGGTAACGACGTACCAAACGGTGAAACTTGGGCAACTTCAGAAGCAATTAACGCTCTAAAATCAGAACTTGGAATTGCTGATGTAGTATTTGCTGACCAAGACGCTACAACAGAAGAAGTTACAAACGCTACAGCAAGCCTAAACACAGCAATTGCATCATTTAACGATGCTACAACTCAAGCAGTAGTTAATAAATCTAGCTTATCAATTGCACTTAATGTAGCAACTACAATGTCTGCAATTCAAGTAAGTGAAGATGGAACGGATATTTATGAGGAAGATTATTGGGTAACTCCTGCCGTAATGAACGAGTTTACAACTGCTCAAGCAGAAGCAAACACAGTAAATGCTGACCAAAAAACTACTCAAAATTCAGTAGATTTAGCAACTGCAAACTTAAACGCTCATATCAACGCAGTTAATGAAGCTAAGCAATTAGGAACAAATCCAGAAAAATCTGAAGAAGCAGTAGCACAAGAACTCGTTACAAAAGCTATCAATATCCTATTAACTTCAACACTTTCAATCGAATTTGAAGCTAATGCTACAACTTCACAAAAAGAAGCTTTAGTTGAAGCTGCAGTTATTGCACAATTAGGTGATAACTTCGTTGAAGGAATGTATATTAATGTATCATCTACAAAATCTGGACAATACACAATTACTGTTGGATATACAAACCTATATGCCAAAGACGTTGTAATTAACGTATCAGAAACTGAAGTAGAAGATAACAACGGTGGAACTACAAGCCCTGAAGGATTAACTGATAGAGAATTAGTTGACCAAGCTATGTATATCACAACAAATGCTTCTTTCACAATCGAAGTTACAGACAACACTTCTGATAGCGCTCGTGAGAAATTAGTTGAGAATGCAATTATCGAAGCTTTAGGTGAATTCTACGTTTCTGGATTAAAACTTGATGTAGAATACGAAGGAAGCAAAAATGGTATTGGTGAATACGAAATCGAAATCGAAAAAGGTAACGCAGAAAGAGAAGCTACTATTTATGTAACTGAAATTACTGAAGAAACAACAGTTACTCCAGAAGTTGATACTGATGATGACGATGATGAAACTTCAAATCCAGACGGATTAACAAACCAACAATTAGTTGATAAAGCAATGTATATTACTACAAATGCTTCTTTCACAATCGAAATTACAGACAAAACTTCTGATAGCTCACGTGAAACATTAGTTGAAGATGCAATCATCAGTGCATTAGGTGATTTATATACGCCATCATTAAAAATTGATGTAGATTATGAGGGTAGCAAAAATGGTGTTGGTGAATATGATATCGAATTCAAAAAAGGTAGCAAAAAATCTGACGACACAATCTATGTAACTGAAATCACTACTGAAACTGAAGAAGATAGTAACAGTGGAACTTCTAACCGAGAATTAGTAGAAATCGCAATGTACATTACTACAAATGCTTCTTTAAGCATCGAAGTTACAGACAAAACTTCTGACAACCGTAGAGAAACATTAGTTGAGAATGCAATTATCACTGAATTAGGTTCTGCATACGTTTCAGGAATGGATATCGAAGTTGATTACAAATCAAGCAAAGATGGGGTTGGAACTTACGAAATCGAAATCGAAAAAGGTAACACAGAAAGAGAAGCTACTATTTATGTAACTGAAATTATGACTGAAGGTGATGATAGCGATAAAACTATCGTAAACAACGCAATTTCAATCATCAAAGAAGCTGAACTTTCAATCGTTGTAACTGATGGAATGAGAGATAGCGCAAAAGAAAGTTTAGTAAAAGATGCGATTATCGAAGTTTTAGGTGATGCATACGTTTCAGGAATGAAAATTGATGTAGATTATGAGGGTAGCAAAAACGGTGTTGGTGAATATGATATCGAAGTTGAATACGGTGATGAAGAAGAAGATGTAACTATCTACGTAACTGAAACAACTGAAGATACTACCACTGAAAATGATGAGGAAGATTTAAGTGGACTTTCTCAAGCAGAATTAATTGATAGAGCAATTGCTATTACAACAAGCTCAGCACTTACAATTAATGTTTCAGCCGACTCTACAAACGAAGAAAAAGCAGCAGTAGCTGAAACTATGATTATTGAAATTCTTGGAAACAACTTTGTAGATGGAATGTATGTTGCTGCAAACCGTAATGGAGATGCTCAATCAGATAGTGGAGTAGATGGTGGGTCATATAACGTTGAGTTTGGTTTCAAAGACGATAACGGAGATAAAACTTACATGAAAAACCAAATGTTAAACATTACAGAAATTATTCAATAATTGGGGAACAAACATAGAAATTAGTAATAACTCGCTAATTTCTATGTTTATAACTTACAACAAAATTTAACTAGGGCGAGGTATTTCAGATGAAAACAATTAAGTTTTTAAGTACAATGTTAGCTACAAGTTTAGTTTTATCAACAGGAGCAACATTTGCTTTTTCACCAGAATTAAGTGGAACAGTTACAAATTATACAGTAGGTTCAGACGAAATGACACTAACACTAACAGGAATTCCAACTGATACAGCAGTTGTGGAAGTTCAATTAAATGTTGATAAAATCAATTCTATTAGTACAATTACAAACCCTTCTGTCAACGGACTTACTGAAATTACATTTGATAATAACGTAATTACGATTTATATAGTAGCATCAAATTCAGCAACATCTCTAACAAATGACGGAACTTTATCGCTTGGGACAATCAAAGGAATTTTGGGAACAGGATTTAGCTCTTCAGATATCGAAGTTGCTTCTGTAACTGTATATCCAATTGGCGAAGTTAATTCAGATGGTAAAGTTATTGCTGAGGCAGGCGTTAATGTATCTGTTAAAACAATTAACAATATTGATGATGACTATATATCTTCAAATTCATCTTCTTCTAGTAGTAGTTCAAGCTCATCTTCTAGTTCATCTTCTAGCAGTAGTTCAGATGATAACGATGAGGACGACGCAGAAACTAAAGAAGAAATTGTATTATTAGATGTAGATTTTAGCGATATTTATGGGCATTGGGCAGAAGATGCTATTATTTATATGGCACAAAGAGGATATTTCCAAGGTTATGAAGATGGAACTTTTGCACCAAATCAAATTATGACTCGTGCAGAATTTTCAACAGTTGTAACACGTATATTTAATTTAGAAAGAACAAGCTATAGTAATCCATTTGATGATGTTCGTGAGAACGTTTGGTATACAGAAGCAGTACTTGCAATGTATGATAGTGGATTAATCCAAGGTTATGGAGATGGAACTTTTGGAGTTCATAACCCAATGGTAAATCAAGAGTTAGCAGTAATGATTGACCGTCTTGTTAACAACTTTGATATTCCTGTAGAAACTGTACGTACTGAAGCTTTACCATTTAGTGATGCTGATGAAATTAAAGCATACGCACTACCTTCTGTAGAATTTTTATATGAAGTAGGATTATTAAACGGTAACGCAGATGGAACGTACCTTCCTCAAGGTGAGTCTACAAGAGCTCAACTTGCAACTTTCTTATATAGAATTTTAACAATCGAAGATTAATTTTAATAGAACCTTTCGGGGTTCTTTTTTATGCCCTATTATATAAGGAAGAAACTCATACAAAACCCCTCCCCTCTATGTAAAATAACCATTCATAAAAAAGAACCTAGGCTTCGGGGGAAGAAACCTAGGTTGAGGGGGGATTTAGCGATGTACCTCACACTTGGTACATTGATAGTATAACCCATAAATATTGGTAATATACATATTTTAAAAAAATTTTTTTCAGCTTGTAAATTGTTATTGAATATCCTATAATAAAATGATGGATAAACCTTTATTTTTCGAGGTTTTACAATAAACTAATGAGGTGAAAAAAAGTGTTAGATATTAAATTATTACGTGCTGATTTTGAAAAAGTACAAAAAAGATTAGAAACTAGAAAGTCAAAAATTGATTTGAGCAACTTCCAAACGTTAGATACTTCAAGACGTGAACTATTATCAGAAGTGGAGGCATTAAAAAGCCAACAAAACACCATTTCTAAGCAAGTCCCTATTCTTAAAAAAGAAGGAAAAGACGCTTCAGAAGTTTTGGCTCAAATGAAAACTATGTCTGATGAAATCAAAGGTCTAGATCAAAAAGTGAGAGATGTTGAGGAGCAGTTGGACGCACTACTTCTTACAATTCCAAACGTTCCAAACGATTTAGTTCCTGAAGGTGATAGCGACAATGATAATATTGAGCTTCGCAAAGTTGGTGAAGTTCCAAATTTTGACTTTGATGTAAAAGCGCATTGGGACATTGGAGAAGATTTGGATATTTTGGATTTTGAAAAAGCAGGAAAAGTTACAGGTTCTCGTTTTACTTTTTATAAAGGGGTTGGAGCAAGACTTGAGAGAGCATTAATTAATTTTATGCTGGATATGCACGTTGATAACCATGGATACGTTGAAGTTTTACCTCCTCAAATTGTAAATCGTACAAGTATGACAGGTACAGGACAGCTACCAAAATTTGAAGAAGATGCATTTAAAATTGCAGATACAAACTACTTTTTAGTACCAACGGCTGAAGTTCCAGTTACGAATATGTACCGTGATATGATTTTGAGTGGCGAAGATTTGACTATCAAACATTGTGCATACTCTGCGTGTTTCCGTGCTGAAGCTGGTTCGGCTGGTCGTGATACGAGAGGGATAATTCGCCAACATCAATTCAATAAAGTAGAATTAGTTATGTTTTCTAAACCAGAAAATTCATATGAGAATTTAGAAATCCTAACTAGCAATGCAGAAGCAATTTTACAAAAGTTAGGTCTTGCCTACAGAGTTGTTAGACTATGTACTGGAGATTTGGGCTTTAGCTCTGCTATGACATACGATATTGAAGTTTGGTTACCAAGCTATGAGCGTTATGTTGAAATTTCTAGTTGTTCAAACTTTGAGGATTTCCAAGCAAGAAGAGCAAATATTAAATTCAAAAATAACATTAAAGATAAGGCACAGTTTGTACACACATTAAACGGAAGTGGACTTGCTATAGGGCGTACAGTTGCTGCTATTTTAGAAAATTATCAACAACCAAATGGAGATGTAATTATTCCTGAGGCTCTTCGTCCATATATGGGCAATATCGAAAGAATTACAAAAAACTAGGAGTACAAAATGAGCTTACCCAAAAATACTAAAGGTACATTTGTAGATTTATTTGCAGGTATAGGAGGGTTTAGGCTAGGTTTTGAAAAGGCAGGATTTGAATGTGTTTTTAGTGCAGAAATTAATGAACATGCACGAGAAGTATATAAAGCAAATTTTGGTGATGACCCTCTATGCGATATAACAAAACTTAAGCCTAATGAAATGCCTGAGTTTGATATATTGTGTGCTGGGTTTCCTTGCCAAGCCTTTTCAATTAGTGGAAAACAAAAAGGATTTGAAGATACAAGGGGTACTTTATTTTTTGATCTTTGTAGAATAATTGAAGATAAATTACCCAAAATAGTCGTTTTAGAAAATGTTCATAACCTAGAAAAACATGATAACGGAAAAACTTTAAGTGTAATTTTAGATAGCTTATCAAATTTCGGTTATACTATAAATTACAAAGTTCTTAATGCCAAAGATTTTGGAGTTCCACAAAATAGACAACGAATTATTATTGTGGCTAATAGGGAAAATAAATATTTTGATTTTGAAAAATTAGAGCTATCTCCTTCCAAACCCATGAAATACTACTTGCAAACAGAAGGTGAATTTGAATATTTAGCACCTGAAGAATATACTATTTTACAAGATTTTAAACAACAACCAAAATCTGGGCTTATTTTTATAGGATATCGTAATAAAAAAATTCGTACCACTGGAGTTAGAGAAGGCACTGAACATTTATCAAGAGTTCATAAGCAACCAAATAGAATTTATTCAGCTGAAGGTATGCACCCAACTATTGCCTCTCAGGAACAAAGTGGTCGATATTGGATTTATAATAATAATCAGGTTCGTAAATTAACGCTAAATGAATGTTTTACCTTTATGGGATTTCCACCAAACTATATAAAGCTTGGAACAAAATCCAAATTATATGAGCGTATCGGAAATAGTATTTGTGTTCCAATGGTAAATAGTCTAGCTAATGAAATTTATAATCAATTATTTATGGAGGTAAATATGGATCAAAATCCCAAGCAGTTTCTGGAGGATATTTATAATGAAGCGAAATCTTTAGATACCATACTCCTTACAAAATCTCAACTTAATTTTGCAAATACTATCGTTGAAAAAGAAGCTACTAATAAAGGTGTATTTACTGTTTTGGTATCTAGTCTAACATATAAATGCCTAAATCCCACACAAGATATTCGATATCACCAATGTAATTTGCCAAACGGCTATAGTGGTAGAAGTTTTGATACCAAATATGTTACCCCATTTTTAAAAGAAAAACACTTTTTAGGTGCAATGAAGGAAAGTGGTTGGTTAACAAGAAGTTTGGAACAACCCTACCCATACACACTAGATTTTGGAGGTAAAATTAATAATAAAAAAGTTAAAGAAGCATTTTTAAATATTATTGATGATATTCAAACTCATAGTGCTGATGCCAAAAATTATTTGTTAACCATTTTCCATTATAGTATTTTGCATCAAGAAAAAAATAATATTATATTAATCAACCCAATAGAGCGAAATAGTGAATTTAATATTTCTGAAATAATAGATGCCTTACACAAACATTTTTATTATGATTATCGAACAAGAGGAGCTTCTATATTGCCAGTAATTGCACTATATAGTATGTGGGAATGCTTGATTTATGAGGAATTTCCTCGATATAAAAATAAATCACTAGAAAAACTTGCTTCTCATTATTCATGTGATAAATCTAGTAAAGCTGTTGGCGATATTGAAGTTAAAAATTCTTTAGGAGATTGCCTCGAAGCGATTGAAGTTAAATTTGAGATTGCTCCTACAAGCATTTTAGTTGATGATATTTTCAAAAAAATTTCTTCTACACCTGTACAGCGATATTATATTTTAAGCACTGTTGCTCAAACAAATACCGAGGAACTAAATAAAATTACTAATCAAATTAATAAAATCAAAGAACAACATGGGTGTGAAATCATTGTTAATGGGGTGTTTGAAACTATTAAATATTATTTGCGTTTATTAGAAAATCCTACTTCCTTTATAAGTGCCTATATAAATAATCTAGGCAAAAATACCGAAATCAACTCTGAACAAAAAGTTGCTTGGAACTTAATACTAAAAATTTAAAATACAAAAAGGCTATATCACCAATTGGTAATATAGCCTTTTTCTTATTCTTGGATAGAATTAAAAGTTTCTTCTTCCACCTCAAACATTAGAAGTTCCATCTGTGCATAAATTTCTTCAAGTTGTAATTCCAAAAACTCATCTGCAGTTAAAGAATTTCCTTCTAAAGAAATTTCACGATATTTAGTTTCAGCATATTCAGTAGTTGAACTCATGTTCATACTTAATGGCTCTCCAAATAGCACTTCATTTAAGCTTAAGTACACATCAAAAGTTTGGTAATGAACACCATCTAAAACATAGTATTCCATGCTAAAGTTCCCATCTAAGAACATATCTAAAAGTGCCATTGCTCCATCTTTGAACTCAACAAAACTCGCTTGCGCCTCTAAAATTTCAGCTTCCTCTAAACCTAAAGCAAGTCCATCATTTATAGAAGGTAACTCATCAATAATTTGAGCCAAAATCTCTACTATAAAAGTAGAAATTTCCATTTCAACTTTGTAAACATCATCTTCTTTAGTTACAACACCTTCTGCTGATAAATCCAATAATTCCATCATAGCCTCAGAATAAAGCTCTTTATAACTATTAATATCAGCCACACTAATGCCTTCTACACCAAAAATGTTTCCATAATCAATATAATCAATATCTTCTAAGTATGATGGCACTGGCTCACCAACCATAGTATTCATTTGTTTGATGTAGTCTGTCGATAAATACATAACATCATCAACAACATATATAGACATTTCAAATGGCGTTGAGTTAAATAAATCTAAAACTTGCTCCATTTCTTGAGTAAATTCATCAATTACTTCATTAAATTCAAGAATTTCAGCTTCAGTTGCTTCTGATAAATCTATATCTGGGACCATCATTGAAGATAAGTCTCCAAAATCAAAATTCATGCTAGTATGTATTTCAGCGTTCATGCCACCAAATTCGCTACCGTATCCTTGTTGGTCAAAACCATAAGTAATAGTTTGCTCTCCCATAGTAAGCTCAATTTTGCTATTTGAAGTAAAGTTGTAAGCTTCAAATTTTGATGTTTCATTCATTGCATTATATAACTCTAATTCCGTTGCGCTACAACCAGTAAGAGCAACTACACCTATTCCTAATGCTAGTATTTTTTTAAACATAACACCCTCTCCTTTATATGTATATGTATTGTGAGTCCAAATGTAATAATATCACGAAAAGGGGTAGGGGGTCAATACTACAATATTAATTACCAAATATTACTATTTAAAATTAGGTATAAAAAAAGCAGGGTGAGTAGCCCTGTTTTTTTATGTAAAAATTTAGTCGACAACAAACTCTTCCCCAAAAGTTAAAATGTCACTCTCTTCACTCAAATCTTCAATAAAATTTCCTTGTGCAAAATCTTCTTCAATTCCTTCATCTGATAATTCTTCTAACAATGGTGATTGATAATTTGTTCTTAAAACTTCTGCATCATTAGAAAGCGCAATGCGTACAGCGTCCATCAAAATATTAGTTGATGTTGCTACATTTTCTGTTGCTGGAAACTCCAATGATTGCGTTGAAATTACATATTCATTTACAATCGAAATACTATTATTTAAATCACTATACAAAATTCTTTCGGCCTCATCAAACCCTTCTAACGCAATAGAAGTTATTGTTTTATCCTCCACCGTAACTACCAAATCCATATTTGCATCTGTAAAAGCTAAATTCGCAACATAGGTCCCATCAGCATACCCACTTTCTTTTTGTAGTGATGAAGATGAAACATTGCTAGATAAAGCTTCTGATGCCTCAACATCATCTTTCCCCATTGCCAAAAATGCCCCAAAAGTAGTAATTGCAATCGCCAACATAACGGCAGGAACTTTCAAATCTTTAACATTTATAACAACAAATTTATGTCGTGCCATAAAAATTTCCTCCTTTAAAATTCATATTCTAATATATATATATGGACGAAGCCTATTATATATACGTACAAGTTTAGGTTTTCCACAAAAATAGAGAGCTAACTCCGAAAAGTTAACTCTCTATGAAAACTCATTATCATCAGCCTACTTCAGAAGCATCTATAATTCGTTTTACAGGTTCTTCACCGACCGAAACCACTTGCCGTGATGCTCAATCTCCATTTTTGCCATGCTCAAATGGTACTCCAAGTTCTCTTGCTACTTCATGCTTCATGTGTTCTAAACGTGAATTTTTCATAGCCGTTTCCTCCTTGAAATTGTGAATGTTAAAATAAAAATGTTATATTAATAAAATCTTTATTTTATATTATAACCAAACTCATTTGCTGGTTATATTAATATAATACCCCATTTTCTTTTTTATATTCTAGCTAAAATCTGGAAATTAAATAACGACTGCTGTTCCATATGCCATCATCTCTGCAACGTTTGGTGCAACTGCCGAAGAAGTTAAACGTACTCCAACTACCGCATTTGCTCCTTTAGCTCTTGCGTCCTCTTCCATTCTTTTTAATGCTATCTCACGTGCTTCAGTCAACATTTCACTGTAACCTTTCAGTTCTCCACCTACAATGCTTTTTAGACCAGCACCAATATCTTTCCCAAGATGCTTAGAATTAATCATCGTTCCTCTTGCAATTCCCAAAACTTCTTTAATTTCTTTGTTTGGAATAGTTTCCGTTGTTACTGAAATCATACTCAATCCTCCTTAAAATAAATTTATTATATGTTATAAATTAATATTTTGCAACAAAAAATAGCGTCCTAACTCCGTAAAGTTAGTACGCTATCAAAACTTATCATCATCAACTCGGTTCACGAGCCTCTGATTTCCGTTTTTCTGGTTCTCCACCGACCGACCATTCTTGATTTAATGCTCAATCTCCATTTTTGCCATGCTCAAATGGTACTCCAAGTTCTCTTGCTACTTCATGCTTCATGTGTTCTAAACGTGAATTTTTCATAGCCGTTTCCTCCTTGAAATTGTGAATAGTAAAATAAAAATATTATATTAATAAAATCTTTATTTTATATTATAACCAAACTCATTTGCTGGTTATATTAATATAATACCCCATATTCTTTATTATATTCTATCTAAAATCTGGAAATTATAATTTTATTTGTGTAAATACTTTAAAATACTTATTGACAAGCGTATTTTTACCTATTATTATAGGAATATGGAAAATTTTTTATATTTTTAGGAGGATTTATGATGAATAAGCAAGGTAATTTATCAATTCATAGCGAAAATATATTTCCAATCATTAAAAAGTGGTTATATTCTGACCACGATATTTTTGTGCGTGAAATTATTTCAAATGCTTGTGATGCGATTTTAAAATTTAAAAAACTGTGCGATATTGGAGAGGCTAGCGACGAGCTTAAAACTCCTTTTCAAATTGATGTAATTGTTGATAAAGAAGCAGGAACTATTACTATTTCTGATAACGGAATTGGTCTTAACGAAGAAGAAATCGAAAAATATATTAATCAAATTGCTTTCTCAGGAGCAGAAGATTTCCTTAGCAAATATCAAGATAAAATGGCTGATGACCAAATTATTGGGCATTTTGGATTAGGATTTTACTCAAGTTTTATGGTTTCTGAAAAAGTTCAAATTAATACTCTATCTCACCAAGGTGGAACTCCACTTCTTTGGACTTGCGATGGTGGAACAACTTTTGAACTTAGCGAAGGAACTCGTACAACTCGTGGAACGGATATTATTCTTTATATTTCTGAAGAAAGCCGTGAGTTTTTAGGCTTCCACAATCTTTCAAAAATTGTTGAGAAATATTGTTCATTTATGCCAGTACCAATTTTTATGATTGATGCTAATAAAGCAGAAGTTGAACCAGTTGAAGGAGAGGAAAATATTGTTGAAGCGCCAACTCCAATTAACGAAACTCTTCCTTTATATGCAAAACAACCTTCTGAATGTACTGATGAAGAATACAAAGCGTTTTATCGCAAAACTTTTATGGATTTCCAAGAACCACTATTTTGGATACATTTAAATATGGATTATCCATTCAAATTAAAAGGGATTTTATATTTCCCAAAAAGCAAAAACGAATTTGAGATGATAGAAGGAAAGATTAAACTTTATAACAGCCAAGTTTTTGTAGCAGAAAATATTAAAGAGGTTATTCCAGAATTTTTACTTCTTTTAAAAGGTGTAATTGATTGCCCAGACTTACCTCTAAACGTTTCTCGTAGTTTCTTACAAAATGATGGATTTGTGAAAAAAATCTCTGATTATATCACAAAAAAAGTTGCTGATAAATTGATTTCTTTATACAAAAAAGAAAATGATAATTATCAAAAGTTTTGGGACGACATTTCTCCATTTATCAAATTTGGTTGCCTAAGAGATGAGAAATTCTGTAGCAAAATGAAAGACTACGTTTTATATACAACTATCGCTGATGAATATTTAACTATGGAGCAATATTTGGAATTAGCCAAAGATGTTCACGAAAACAAAGTGTTCTATGTGTCTGATAAAACTCAGCAATCTCAATACGTTGAGTTATTTAAAGAGAATAATCTAAAGGCTGTTTATCTTCCTCACCCAATTGATAATGCGTTTATTCAACACATGGAAAGCCAAAATCAAGACGTAAAATTTATGAGAATTGACTCTGATATTTCTGGAATTTTGGGACAAGATGAAGCCGACAAAACTCATGAAGAAAGTTTGACTACATTATTTAAAGATGTATTAAACAATGAAGAACTGACTGTTTCTGTTGAAAACTTAAAGAGTAAAAATGTTGCTTCTATGATTTTGGTTTCTGAGGAAAGTCGTCGTATGGAAGAAATGATGAAAATGTATGGAATGGGTGCTGTTCCAAATATGCCTCAACAATTAACATTAGTATTAAACCAAAATCACCCTCTAATTGAGTCTTTATCAAACCATACTTTAAAAGAAGATACAAAAAACCTTGTATGTGAGCATTTGTATGACTTGGCTCTAATTTCTAACCAGACTTTAAGCCCAGAAGCTATGCAAAAATTCTTACACAGAAATAACGAGCTGTTATTACAACTTACAAAATAAAAATATAACCCTCTTATAAAAAATATAGGAGGGTTTTTATTTTATATCAAATATTACAAAACAAAAAAGTACCACCTTATTTCTAAGATGATACTTTCTAAGTAGTAGCCGAAGAGGGAGTCGAACCCCCGACACCATGGGTATGAACCATGTGCTCTAGCCAACTGAGCTATTCGGCCATATTAAATTATTTTCCCAAAGTTATTATTTGGAATGGTCGCTAGAGGGCTCGAACCTCTGACCCCCTGCTTGTAAGGCAGGTGCTCTCCCAGCTGAGCTAAGCGACCTAGTTAACGACCCAGAAGGGACTCGAACCCTCGACCTCCGCCGTGACAGGGCGGCGTGCTAACCAACTGTACCACTGGGCCAAACAACAGGGGCAGTAGGACTTGAACCCACGACATCCGGTTTTGGAGACCGACGTTCTACCAACTGAACTATACCCCTTTAAAGAACTCCCCGAGTAGGGTTCGAACCTACGACCCTTCGGTTAACAGCCGAATGCTCTGCCGCTGAGCTATCGAGGAATACTTCGTAAGTATAACAGACAAGTTGGTAAACTGTCAAGCGTTTTTTTAAATTTTTTGTTGTAAATTTTTTAGGGAATATAATTTTTTATGTCATCTACTGAAAACTCAAGGCTTTTTAAGATATTTAATTCTTCTTCTCCAAATAAATTATAAACTTTTCAATCCAAAATCAAACAAATTCCTACTTGTTTCCTATAAATATCAGAATTTATTATTTATCTAATATGTGCTAGGGCCTCACTCACGTTGCTAACACCAATAATCTCAATGCCTTTTGGTGCTGTAAGTTTGATTTGGTTGGCTTTTGGTAAAATACATTTTTTAAATCCGAGTTTCATAGCCTCCATTACTCTTTTTTCTGACATAGAAATCGCACGAACTTCTCCCGTTAATCCAACTTCTCCAAAAACTACTGTATGAGGGTCAACATCTTTATTTCTAAAACTTGATGCAATAGCTATAATACTTGCCAAATCTAGTGCTGGCTCATTTATTTTGAGTCCTCCTGCAATATTTACATAAGCATCATAATTGGATAAATCAAGTCCACCCTTTTTATCCAAAACTGCTATTAAAAGTACCATTCTATTGTAATCAATTCCTGTTGCTGTTCTTCTTGGCATTCCAAAACTAGTAAAACTTACCAAAGCTTGTACCTCAATCATCATCGGTCTTGTGCCTTCTATACTACAACTTACTACCGAACCTGCAACGTTCATTGGTCTTCCTGCTAACATCAATTCAGATGGATTTTTAACTTCCACCAAACCAACATCAACCATCTCAAATACACCTATTTCATTTGTTGAGCCAAATCTATTTTTTACAGCTCTCAAAATTCTAAATGAGGCATGGCGTTCTCCCTCAAAATATAGCACAGTATCTACCATATGCTCCAATACTCGAGGTCCAGCTAATGCCCCCTCCTTTGTAACGTGTCCAACTATCATTATCGTTATATTTTCGCCTTTTGCAATGTTCATTAGCGTATGAGTTGCTTCTCGAACTTGACTTACACTCCCTGGGGCTGAATTTACATCTTCACAATACATAGTTTGAATTGAGTCCAAAATTACTATATCTGGTTTGTTAGTTTTTAGGTGAGTTTCTATATTTTGCATATTTGTTTCTGCGAGCAAACTTAAATTTTCTGTACTAACTTTTAATCGTTCTCCACGAAGTTTAATTTGCGTTGTTGACTCTTCTCCCGAAATATACAAAACATCTTTATTTTGACGACCTATAGTTTCGCAAATTTGTAATAAAAGCGTTGATTTTCCTATCCCTGGGTCACCACCAACCAACACCAAAGACCCCCTAACTATTCCTCCTCCCAACACTCTATCAAGCTCTGTTAGACCTGTGGAGGTGCGAGTTTCATCAACAATTTCAATGTCTTTTAGTTTTACAGGGGTATTTTTTATCGTTCGATTATCATTTATTTTTTGTTTGGGGTTTACTGTTTCTTCAACAAGACTTCCCCATTCATTACAAGATGGACATTTCCCAAGCCACTTTGCCGACTCATGCGCACAAGCTTGACAAACATAAATTTGTTTCTTTTTTGCCATATTTTCTCCTTAAAAAAAGCCACCTTATACGTTTTAGCATAAGATAGCTTTTTGTTTTAGCTTAATCTATTAAGTTCGATAAGTTGTTCTTCAGGTGTTGCCACTACTGAAAAATTTACTTTTCCTGTTGCTGTTGTTTGAACTTCACTAATAACTTTTTTATCTATTTTTAGTTCGTATGTTGTTTGAGGCTCTAGCTCCAAAGTAATTTGCGTTGGTGCATAACCTTCCAACATAAATTTCACTTTTTCGCTCTCAACTTTAAAATGGTGAACTGCAGTTCCTGGAAGTGACTCATAAACTAAAACGTTATCTTTTTTTAGTTTTGTTACTTCTTTAAAACTTTTAGCTTTGTAAAAATTGCCTGATACTTCAAAGTTTTCTTTTTTCGTTTTAGTTGGTAAAGTGTAATCTCCAAAACTAAGTGTATCGTCCGAATTAATGCGAATAATATCTGTTATAACGCCCATATGTTTACCTCCGTTAAAGTAAATTTAATAAATTAGGCAGGTTTTCTACCTCTAATAAATTATTATCATTATACCACAAAAAATCCAAAAAATATATCACTAACTTTACGAATAATATCACTTTTAGTCAAATCGCTTGATAAATATAGGATTTTTTGTGGATATTAATATTTTCTAGTTTGAACTAAAGGCAATCTTTTCATCTTTTACACTAATTTTTACGTTGTCACCTTCTCTAATATTACCAACCAAAATTTCATCAGATAATTCATCTTCAATTTCTGATTGGATAGTTCTTCTTAATGGACGTGCTCCGTAAGTTGAATTGAAACCTTTTTTCGCCAAAAACGTAACTGCTTCATCTGTTAACATTAGCTCAATTCCAACATTTTTAGAGATGCGTTTAATTAAATTGTTTGTCATAACTTTTGCTATTTCTTCAATATGCTCTTGGTTAAGTGGGTGGAATACGATAGTTTCGTCTATACGATTTACAAACTCTGGTCTAAACAGGCGTTTGACTTCGTCCATAACCATTTTTTTCATATCTTTGTAATCTTTTTCTGTGTCAACAATATTGACAAATCCCATACGCTTTGGTTCAACAATATGTCTTGCTCCAATGTTAGATGTCATTATAATAATAGTATTTTTGAAATCAATTTTGCGTCCCAATGAGTCTGTCATATGACCATCGTCCAAAATTTGAAGCAACATATTAAATGTATCTCCATGTGCTTTTTCGATTTCATCAAATAAAACTACAGAATATGGTTTTCTTCTTACTTTTTCAGTAAGCTGACCACCTTCTTCATGCCCAACATATCCAGGAGGCGCACCAATTAATTTTGCTCCAGAATGTTGCTCCATATATTCACTCATATCAATTCTAATGATTGCATTTTCATCACCAAAAACTAGTTCTGCCAATGCTTTTGTAAGCTCTGTTTTACCAACTCCTGTAGGCCCTAAAAATAAGAATGAACCTATTGGACGATTTGGATCTTTAAGACCAACACGCCCTCTTCTTACAGCTTTTGCCACACTTTTTACTGCTTCTTCTTGCCCAATAATTCTCTCATGAAGCAATTTTTCCAAATCACGAAGTTTTTCGCTTTCTTCTTGTGCCAAACGTTTTACAGGAATGTGAACCCAACTACTTACAACTTCTGCAATATCTTCAGCGTTTACAACTTGATGGCTCTTAGTTTGCTTAGTTTCCCATTCCTCTTTGTGTTTTTCTAGCTCAATTTTTAATTCGTTTTCTTCATTTTTAAATTCTTGAGCTTGGATATAATTTTCTGTAATTAGAGCTAATTCTTTTTGTTTATTAAGCTCCAACAATTTTCCTTCCAAAGCTTTAACTTGGTCTGGAGAAGTATAGGCTCTTAGTTTTACTCGAGAAGCCGCCTCATCAATTAAATCTATAGCTTTATCTGGCAATAATCTGTCTGTAATATAGCGATTTGACAATTTTACAGCTGATAAAATTGCCTCATCTAAAATTGTTGCCTCATGGTGAATTTCATATTTTTCTTTAATTCCTTGCAAAATTTCAATCGTTTCTTCAACACTTGGCTCATCAACTTGCACTGGCTGAAAACGACGTTCAAGAGCTGAGTCTTTTTCGATATATTTGCGATATTCTTTATAAGTTGTTGCTCCAATTAATTGTAATTCGCCTCTTGCAAGCGTTGGTTTTAGTATGTTTGAAGCGTCCATAGTTCCTTCTGCCGAACCTGCTCCTATAATAGTGTGTAACTCATCAATAAATAAAATTACATCAGAACTTTGCGTAATTTCTTTAATAACTTTTGTAATTCTCTCCTCAAAATCACCACGGTATCTAGTTCCCGAAATCATTACCGATAAATCAAGTGCCACAACTCTTTTTCCTTTTAAAAGTTCTGGTACATTCCCAGCAATAATTCTTTGGGCTAACCCTTCAACTACAGCAGTTTTACCAACTCCTGGCTCTCCTACTAAACATGGATTATTTTTTGTACGACGAGATAAAATTTGGATCAAACGTTCAATTTCTGTGCCACGTCCAACGATAGGATCAAAACGGTCTTCTCTTGCAAGCTCAGTTAAATCACGGCTATATTTATCAAGAGTTGGCGTATTACTTGCAATTTTTTCTCTTGTAGTATCAGCATGGAACGTCATTTCCTGAACTCTATCTTTAGATATTATCATATTTAGACTAGAGTATAATGCATTTGTATCAACGTCTAATTTCTCAAGAATACTAACTGCCACACATCTACTCTCTTTTAAAATTGTCATCAACAAATGTTCTGTACCGATTTTATTAGCACCAGTTTGTTTTGCAAGCACCATAGATTTTTCCAAAACTCTTTGCATTCTTGGCGTATAACCTCTAGTTACTGTATTGCTGTCGCTACCTTTTCCTAATTCTTCACGTACTTTTTCAATAATCATATCTTCTGTAATTTTTTGCTTGCTAAGCGCTTTTTGAGCCACAGAATGATCGATGTGAGAAAGCCCGATGAGTGCGTGTTCTGTTCCTAAGTAAGCGTGTCTAAATTGAGTCATAATTTTTTGAGCATGATCTAATGCTTGTTGTGCTTGGGGTGTAAATTGACTTTGCATAGTTAAAATTCCTACCTCTCATATTTTAATTAATCAATCTTTGTTCCACAATTTGTACAAAATTCTGTGTCTGGAGCATTTCCAATGTAGCAATTTGGACAAAAGTGTAATAGTTTTATATGCTTAATCTCATTTGGTGTCATATTTGATTGAGTTGGCTCTAAAGTTTTTTCAAGCTCCTCAATTTTGTGAAGTAAATTTTCAATCTTATCACAAACTAGTGGGTCAAGCATCACTGCCTCACCAAGCTTTTGACGCTGATAAAAGCAACTTTCCCCCAATTGTTGATAAAGTTTTTTTAGTTCATTTTTGCAAGATAAAATTTCTGTACGACATTTTGTATTGTCAATAGTTTTATGTGTTTGAGTTGAAACTCCTTTGTAAGTATCCTTCAAATTTTTTCCAAGTTGCTCCACAATGTGCTTCACGATATCCCTCCTACTATAAGATGAGCTAGGTTAAAATTAACCAAGCATTATCTAAAAATTTTTCTAATGTTAATATCTTATAGCATTTTAACTAATAAAACAATTATTTTTTCTATTCTTTTGCAAGATAAATTTTACCTAAGCCAAAAATTCCCATTAAAAATTTATTAGCTCCTACTTTAAGTATGCCCCTCCCCTAAAGAAAGAATACTTATTTTCTAACGAATATATGCACTTTCTAACAAAATTTCTTTTAATTGTAACAAAATTGTGGATAAATAAAATTTTAACAGCTTATTATCGACACATAAAGACACCTATTATTCAATATTGCTGTACTGGAGTTAAATTATATCTCAAAACACAAAATATATTCCCCAGTCCAACAAAAAAATTATAATTTCTAAATCCCAAATATTTTTGCACATCAAAAAACCCTAGAAATTTTTCTAGGGCTACCGTGTATTTTATGTATCTACCTCAAAACTTACCTTGAGTGCTTTATCTACTTTTTTCATTAAATCACTATCTAAATGACAAATCTTCTCTTTTAGGCGCTTTTTATCAATGGTCCTAATTTGCTCAAGAAGAATTACCGAGCGTTTAACAATTTCATAGTTATTATCATCAATTTCAACGTGTGTTGGTAACTTTGCTTTATTTATTTTTGATGTAATTGCTGCACAAATTATTGTTGGGCTAAATTTATTTCCCATATCATTTTGAATAACTAAAACAGGGCGAATTCCACCTTGCTCCGACCCAATAACTGGGCTTAAATCTGCATAAAATATATCTCCTCGTTTGACTACCACTCTACTCACTCTCCACTATACAATCATAATAAGATTGAACCTCACTTTCTACTTGAAAATATAATTTTGATATCGCTAAATTGATATCTGCCATCTCTTGATAACCTCTTTTCATCATGTTCAATGTCACCTTGTCAACTTTATTTTTGTCAATTTTCTTAAAAGGTCGGTTATTTGCTTTTGTATCTGCTAAATAGCCAAACATTGCAAACCACTCCCTAACTCTTATAATCAAAATACAATATATGCTTAAATATAAATTCTTGGTACACGTTTTCCAATCATACAAATTACTTCATAATTTATCGTGTCAATTATCATTGCAATTTCTTCTGCTGAAATAGTTTTATCATTTTGCGTTCCTAAAACTACTACTTCATCACCAATTTGAATGTCTTTAATATGAGTAACATCAACCATAAATTGGTCCATACATACTGTGCCTACAACGTTTGCATATTCCCCACGGATTAAGACTCTTCCTTTATTAGAAAGCCGTCTTGAGTATCCATCGGCGTATCCTATAGGAATTGTGGCAATTTTACATTTTTGGTTTGTTTGATAAGTTTTACCATAACTAATAAATTGGTCTTTGCACAATTCTTTTATATGCACCACTTGAGTTTTAATCGTCATAGCAGGCATCAGCTCAATTTTTTTGTGCGATAAATAATTTGATGGATAATAGCCATACAAAATAATCCCTGTTCTAACTACATCTAAATGTGTATATTCATGTGCAATTGTCGCTGCACTATTTGATGCATGAGCTACAGGTAATTGTATGCCTACAGTTTTTAGTTCATGTAAAAAACCTTTAAAAACACTCCATTGCTCCTTAGTATACGTAATATCTTGTTCATCTGAAGTAGAAAAATGCGTGAATATACCCTCTAAATTAATATTTGGCAATTGTTCAATTTTTTTGATATCATTAATGCTTTGCGAGTTAGGCAAAAACCCTATTCTCCCCATACCAGTATCAACTTTAATATGGACATTTATTGTTTTTCCAAACCTTTTTGCTTCTTTGGAGATAACTTCTGCCATCTCATAAGAAAAAATTGTTTGAGTCAAATTATTTAAAATGAGCATTTCAATATCCATAGGAGGCGTATAACCAAGCACTAAAATTTGTGAGTGAATACCTGATAATCTAAGCTCCTCACCCTCCTTAGCAATAGCTACTGCAAAACGGCTAACCCCTTCTTTTTGAAGGATATTCGCACTTTCTATTGCACCATGACCATACCCATCAGCTTTTACAATTGCCATAATATCCACTTCTTTAGAAACGAACTTACGCACCTGATGATAATTATGTTTTATGGCCTTTGTACTAATCTCTGCAATAACTCGTGGTCTACTCAATCTCATATTTGACTGTTACCAACTATAACATCTTTAGAAAATCAAATTAATATTTACGTCTTAGCTTAACATAAATATGGTTAACTTTACAACATTAATCGTTAGTAACTTCCTCCTTTTTTGTAAAATTTATTTTTTGTAGATGACTAAAATAGTTTTAAATATACACTTAAATATATACTCTTACTATTAATTAAGTATGAAAACTCTTGAACATTTTATTCTAAAATTCTTGTTTGGTTTTTAATGTTTGGCTAAATATTTTCAATTTCTCCAACAATTTGTCTATTGTTGTCTTTTTAAAGTGAGGTGTAATCTTTAAATTTAATCTTATGTAAAAACTTTGATGTTATTTTTCTAAAATCACCGTTGCTACTGCATATAATTTACAATGCGAAATGCTCACATGGATATTATTAATATTATTTTGTAATACAATTTTTTGTGCATTACCCAAAAGCTCTATGTATGGTTTTCCTAAACTATCCCGTAAAACTTGAACTTCTCTTAATTCAATATTTCTAAATCCTGTGCCTAATGCTTTGCTAAATGCTTCTTTGGTAGCAAAATTCCCAGCTATACTTTCTACCTTATTTCCATTTTCTAAAAACATTTGTAGCTCCTTATCGGTAAATGCTTTTGTACAAAATGATGGCATTTTTTCTATGGCTTTTGCAATTCTGTCAATTTCTATAATATCTGTACCCAAACCAAAAATCATGCTTCAACTTCCTCCACAATTTTATCAAGCTTATCAACATATTTATACCCCATCATATCATGTAGATAATTGTATAGTTGTCCATAATCTTTGTTTGACTGCTTTTTCGCTTCTGTTTTTTCTAATAATAAAGCTCGCAAATCATCAATTTCTAATTCCAGAGTTTCCCTAGTTGATTTATGATGCTCCATAAAACCATAACATTTTATTACAACATTTTCAACCAGTTCCAAATTAATGCTTTCTAATTTTTGTTCAGCATTTGTTAACTTGGTTTCTAATTTTGCAATAATATCATTATTTTTAAGTAGTGCATCTCTTGCAGCATCAAGGTCATCACAATCATCTGGGTGTTCTTGAGCCTCTTCACTAAATTTCAAAATTTTTTCCATCAATTTAGTTTTTACAACTTGAGCCTCTTTTAAGTCGTTAGTAAGCTGACCTTGTTGTTGCAAATAATGATTAACATCTTTTTCTAAACTTTCAATTTTTCTATCAACTACAATTTCTTTAATTTGATACCAAGTGTTATCTAGCGTTAAAATAGGTAACTTGTTTTCTCGTAGCAACATACGAATTCGTTCAATTTCAACAAAAGATAACTCTTCCATATCATGGTTATTTTTATTCTTACCAAATTTAAACTTTTTAAACATAAAATCTCCTACTTTTGTAAATTATTTAATTCATTTATCGTCAAAGTATTCTCCTTTAATTAAAATTTCTTATTTAAAATGTTGATTAATAAAATTGGGTCAAAGGATATTATTAAACTTGACCCTAAGTAAAATTATCATAATCTATATTTTAATAAGTAATCTTTAGTCATTATGGATTTGATAGGCAAGTGTCATCAATGAATGAAACAGATGGACATTTTCAATTTCCATATCTCCATTTATAAATAAATCTTCTGGAGTAAAATTCCAAAGTCCTTTAACTCCCCAGTCTGATAGGTTTTGAGCCATATCTTTAGCTCCCGCCTTTGGAGTTGCCAAAATTGCAATATCCACAGAATTTTCCTTTATAAATTGTTCCAAATTGTCAATATCAAGAACTTCAATTCCTCTCATTTTTAGGCCAACAAGTTTTGGATTAATATCAAAAATACCAATTAAATGAAAACCCTGCCTCCCAAAAGATGTATAATTTGCAAGGGCTTGACCCAAATTCCCTGCCCCAATTAATATCATGTTATGAAGTTGGTCTTGACCCAAAATTTTACCAATTTCATTATATAAATACTCAACATTATAGCCATACCCTTGTTGCCCAAACCCTCCAAAATTATTCAAATCTTGACGAATTTGAGATGCTGTAACTTGCATAGTATCGCTTAAATCTTGAGATGAAATTTTCGTAACTCCATTATTTAATAATTCACCTAAATACTTATAATACCTTGGAAGCCTTCTAATGACTGCCATCGAAATTTTACGTTGCGACATTGTCCTTCCTCCTTTTTATAAATTATTTTGAAAAGCTAAATGCTGTCCAATTTCTATTGTACCACGTTTGAGGCTTTATGTCACAACCTTAACGCAATTTACTTTTAATTTTTGGTGTTTTCTGTTAGTATAATACATAAAATATGAATAGTTTGTTGAATAATTTGTTTTTGTGCATTACTAAGGCAGAAACTAACCAAAATTCTCCCAAAATTTTTGTAAAATATATTTCTTATTAATTGGAATATCACCATTTTTTTTGGTTTTATTCAACTTTTTAAAATTTTTTATTTCAGGAAGGAACTTTTTTATGATAATCGCTTGTAACCACATTGAAAAAAGATTTAACGACAAAATTATTTTATCTGATGTCCATTTTCATATTAATCCCCAAGATAAAATTGGATTAATTGGGCATAATGGAGCTGGTAAAACTACACTTTTTAAGATGATTACCAAAGAAATATTACCAGATAATGGAGAAATTACGTATTCAAAAAATTGCTCTATTGGATATTTGGAGCAACACATGACTTTGCAAGGAAATAGCACTGTTTATGATGAATTAATCAAAGTTTTTGATGAAGTTATAAAACTTGAGTCTAAACTTGAAGACATGGCTAATGAAATTGCCAAAACTCACTCTTTGGAACTAACTAACCAATATGATGCCCTTCGCCAAACTTTTGAGGAAAAAAAAGGTTATGAATATAAAAGCTTAGTTAAGGGAGTTTTGAAGGGATTGGGATTTTTGTCAGAAGTTTATGATAGGCAAATTAACGAGCTTTCTGGTGGTCAAAAAACTAGGGTGGCCCTTGCCAAATTGCTCCTTGAAGAACCTAGTATTTTGCTACTTGATGAGCCTACCAACCACCTTGATATTGCGTCTATTGAATGGCTTGAAAATTTTTTGCGTTCATATAGAGGAGCAGTTTTAGTAATTTCGCATGACCGTTATTTTTTGGATAAAATAGTAAATAAAGTTGTGCATTTGGAATTTGGAAAAAGCAATGTATATTATGGAAATTATGACCATTTTATCATTGAAAGCGCCAAAGCCCATGAAGTTGCCATGCATCAATACGAAAAACAACAACAAGAAATCGCTCGCCAAAAAGCTGTTATTGCAAAACTCCGTCAATTTAACCGAGAAAAATCTATAAAACGTGCAGAAAGCCGTGAAAAAATGCTCGCCAAACAAGAAGTTATGGAGATGCCAATGATTGATAATAAGCCGATGAATTTAATTTTAGCTCCTCAAATTCAAAGTGGAAATGATGTTGTTAGCGTTAATAATTTAAAAAAATGTTTTAATGATAAAGTTATTTTTGATAATATTTGCTTTGATATAAAAAGAGGGGACAAAGTGGCTATTGTTGGGGCAAATGGTGTTGGTAAAACTACTATTTTTAAGATGATGCTTGAACAATTTGCTCCTGATGGTGGAGAAATTAAAATTGGTACAAACGTTCACATTGGATATTACGACCAAGCTCACGATACCCTAAATACCAAAAATACAATCATTGAAGAACTCCAAGAAAATTTTCCATCTCTAACAAATGGGCATATTAGAAATGTTTTGGCTGCATTTTTATTTATTGGAGAAGATGTTTTTAAGCCAATTAGCTCTTTGAGTGGTGGCGAAAGAGGTCGAGTTGTACTTTCAAAAATTATGCTCTCTTTTGCAAATTTACTACTTCTTGATGAGCCAACAAACCATCTTGATATTATGTCTAAAGAGGTGCTAGAGCGTGCAATTAGTACGTATGAAGGAACGGTTTTATATATTTCGCATGACCGTTATTTTATAAATCAGACTGCTACAAAAATTCTTGAGATGCAACCTAATAAGATGACTTTATTTTTGGGTGATTATGATTATTATATCGAAAAGAAAAAAGAACAAGACTCAAATTTTGAACCATCGCTTCAAGTTACCGAAGTAAAAGCTCAAGCCTCAAAAGCAGATTGGCAAAAAAGCAAAGAGTTACAAACTCAAATTAGGCGACTAAAAACTCAAATTGAAAAGACTGAACAAAATATCTCTGATATTGAAGCCCAAATTGAAGATATTGATAATCAGCTTTGTCAAGAAGAGGTATATTCTGATTTTGAACGTTCCAAACAACTTACTGATGATAAGGAAAATTTTGAAAATGAAATGGCTGCTCTATATGAAAAGTGGGAAGAGCTTTCTTGTGAACTAGAAACTTTTGAATAACTTACTCTTCCATTATTTGTAAAAATAGTGTATAATAAAGAAAGAACTCAATAAAAAATCTCGTGGGACTATTAAATCTTTTTGATAGTCCTATTTTTTCTGTACGACAAAAAAGGTAGATCATCACGATTTTTGGATTTTAAAAAACTCAGCCCACAATTTTTCGTAGCTGAGTTTTTTTTTATTGCAATTTTGCATTATGAATTACACTATTAATATGTTGGACACTAGCTACTTCAGCTTCTTCAATTTTACCATTCTTAATCGCATCATAAATTGCCATGTGTTCTTCCAACATTTTAACGGCTCTTCCTTCCCTCATAATAGAAGATTTTCTAAATTTTTGAATATATGAATGAAAGTCTAATAAAATATGTGTTAAAATCTTACTTCTGCTTGAGTTATACAAAACTTCATGAAACCTATGATCCAAATTTTTGATTTGATTGTAATCTTTCTTCGCTATATAAAATTTGGTAAGTGTCAACACTTCTTCTAATTCTATTAATTCACTCTCTTGTATTCTTTCTGCTGCATATTTTATAGCCAGTCCCTCTAACATTAATCGCATTGTTAAAATATCTTCAATATCCTCTTGACTAACTCCAGCTACAACTGTCTCTTTATTTGGGATAGAATGAACTAATCCTTCTAACTCTAGTTGACGAATTGCTTCTCTAACAGGGGTTCGACTTACACTAAGCTCTTTTGCAATAACATTTTCTCTCAAAATATCTCCCACATGATATTTATCCTCCAAGATGTCCTCACGCAATCTATTAAAAACCATGCCTCTTAAAGAAGACCTTTCTCCATGCTCTGTATCGTATCTCATAAAACAACTCCTTATCTGGTCAGGTAAAATTATAGCCTTCAATTCATTTTAACAAAATCAGCCAAAATTTCAACTAATTTTTTAATATTGCACCCACTCATCATTCTTTTTATAGGCCACTAGACTTTCTACCAAATTTCTTTCATCAATCTCAAACGTGTTAGAATTTTCACAAATAACAGTTTGCCATTTAAGTTGTAGCTGATACTCTGTCTTACTATCGGCTTTATTTACAAGCTCGATAACTTCCAAAATCTCTAACACCAAATCCCCATTTGAATTAAATTCAATCGTTAGAGGAGTTACAGCAATTTGTGTATCTACTATATTTTTATGTTTTATAAACCATTCTTCAAACTGAATTTGAAAATTATTTAGCCCTCCATCAGTTATGTAATTATCAAGTATAGTAAAACTTTGTTTGGCAATCGCATCTTTATATTGTTTATAAAAATTTTGTATAAATATATCTAACGCATATTGACCTTTTTCAGATATCGTAAATGTATCCCCATATTTAACGATATAACTTTCCTCTGGCACTATATAAAGCACCTCATTTGCTACTTCCACCTCTTGTTGAGACACAGAATATTCAAGAGGAGTCACTTGTGGAAATTTAAAATAATAATTTTTGCCTGCCATAACCCCCAATAAAATTCCTGTTGCCACAACAACCAAACTAGTTTTTGGGGTTGTAATATATTTTGCTCTCATTAATTAGTTGTTACCTTTCTATAGTTTTTATTGTAATATATATATTTAGTCTACGGACAAGTTATTACACTTTACGAACAAAAATAATATCAACTTTTTAATATAAAAATTAAATCTTGCTCAAAAGTCATAGTCTGTTGTCGAAGCTCGTCAAATTATTTACAAATTTCACCCTCAAAAATTGAAGATAAAGTTGTCATTACACTGAAAAAACTATACAACATCACCAAAACCTCACAATAAACTTAGGTTATTATATTTGGTGAATTTTGTTAAGTTCATGTTAATTCAGGTCGATATTTAATATATAAGATAATTATAAACCGTTGATTAAACAAGCTACTAAGCTTTTTATAACTTTTTATTATATATTAAATCTATGTTAAATTATTGATGTAGATAAATTTAAAAGGAGGAAACTTTATGATGATGAACAATGTTTATGCTATTTTAAATACAACAAATATGGCACAATATGCTGATGTCAAAAAGGCGAATGATGGCGATTTTAAGGAGCAACTTCAAGGCAAAGTAAAACCAATTGAAGCCGTTTCTCCAATAGAAGCAACAACTGCAATCAATGAACATCAAGAAAAAAATTCTGCACAAACTGCCTACAATAAATTTAAAAATGCCCATACATTTTTCGATTTAAATCAGTTTACCTCTGAAACTAGTGAAAGCTAGTTTTTTTTTGTGCAAAATATTTATTTAAAAAAATTTCATTTTATTATTTTTACTTTTTTGATAATTTTGCACAGTTATTTTTCTTTTTATCCCTTAAATCTACCCTATATTACCAAAAAATTCATATTTTATTCATCATTTAGATAAGATGTATAGGCTATACTACATTAAACTAACTGACAAATTTATATATAATTTTATATCTTTGTATGAACTACAAGATAAAACTTAAATTCTAGGAGGGGATTTTAATGGAAAGATTTAATAATTTAAAGCTTGCCCGAAAACTTACTATAATAATTGTTCTTATTACAGCGCTTATTAATGGGATTTTGCTAACTGTTACCGTTACCAACGTCACCAAAAATAACGAAGAATTAATTATGGACAAGTTTACTTTACAAGCTGAACTTAATGCAACAATTATCCAAAACTTGGTTACAAGTGGATTTAATATTGCAACAGATTTACAGGCTTATATAGAAAATTCTTATGCCAATTTTACTGCACCACCAGTTGATGAAGAAGGTAACTCAACAGCTACAAACACTGGTATTGTGTATGGTGGGCCAATTGCTACAGGTAATTCCAGAATGGAAGACTACCTTTTAAATACAGCTTGGTCAGCGATTACTGATAATGAAGATGTTTCTGGAATTGGGCTATTTTTTGATAAATACGCATTTGACCCAACTCAAGAAATTTACGCTTTTTGGGTATCAGAATTTAATGCCCAAAATCAAAGCTTTTTGCCAGTTTATAGTTATTCGGAGTATTCTAATGAAGAGTTTTTTACTGCTCCAAAAAGTACACACACACCATACATAACTACACCAGCACAAAATATTAACGGGGATTATACGTGTTATGTATCTTACCCAATTATTTACCAAGGTGAATTTAAGGCCACTCTTTGTGTTGAGCTTATGGTATCAAACTTTGAGCGTACTGCAATTAGTAATCCAAAATATCCAACACTATATTCTTCTATCTTAAATAGCGATTGGGTAATACTTTATGACTCTACAGATTTAGCTCATATTGGGCATAATGTTGGGGAATATTTAACTCCACAATGTGTGGAAACTTGGACAGAACTTGCTGCAAAAGAAGAATTTTTTATAACAGAGGCAATTTATCCAAATAACGTTCGCCATTTAAGATTTGCCTCACCAATTCAGGCAGGAAATGAAATTTGGTGGTCACATATAGAAATCTCTCCAGATAATTTATATAGTGATGTTGTTGAGATGACAGTAGTAATTGTTACACTATCTTTGGTGGCACTAGTTGCTCTAATTGTGTTAGTTACAGGATTTATTAACAAAATGTTAAAACCTCTTGATGCTGTTGTTGATGCGTCTAGTAGCATCGAAAATGGAAATTTAACTATTTCTCTTGAGGCACGTTATACAGATGAAGTTGGGATTTTATCAAATAGTTTTATGGACATGGCCTCTCACCTAAAGTCAATTGTTAGCGAAATTGAGTTTGTACTTGGAGAAATGGCAAGAGGAGATTTTACGGCTATTTCCAAAATGAAAGCTAACTATAATGGTCAGTTTAGCCCTATCAAAAAATCTTTGTACGACATTAGCAAAACGCTTAGCCTCTCACTAGAAAATATTAACAAGGCTGCTACTGAAGTTAATCATGGCGCTGATGAAATTGCTGTTGGAGCAAGCGAAATCGCTCAAGGTACTATTGCTCAAGGTATGATTATTGATACGTTTGTAATGACTACTGGCAAAATTGAGAAAGCTGTAAATGATGCAATTTGTCAAATCGAAGAAACAGGTAAAATTTCTCTAGAAGCTAAGCAAAAAGCTACAGAAGGAGTAAATTCTATGTCTAAAATGTTAACTTCTATGAATTTAATTAATGAGTCTAGCCAAACTATTTCTGAAGTTCTAAAAACTGTTGAGGATATTGCTGAACAAACTAATTTACTAGCTCTTAACGCCTCAATAGAAGCTGCTCGTGCTGGAGAGGCTGGTCAAGGATTTGCCATTGTAGCCACTGAAATCCGTGAACTTGCAACAAGAAGTAGTGATTGTGTTCAACAAATTGAAAGTGTTATTAAAGAGAGTACATCTAATGTTGAAAAAGGTCAAGAGATGGCCAATGCTACTGCAAAAAGTCTTAATCAAATTGTAGATACAATTGAAAAAACTGCCGACATTGCACACACTTTACTTCAAACTAGTGAAGCTCAACAACATAGCATAGATGAACTTATAGAAGGTACATCACAAATCGAAAATGTGGTAAAAAGTAATAATGCTACTTCTCAAGAAAGCGCTGCAATTAGTGAAGAACTTGCTTCTCAGGCACAGGCTCTCGAAAATCTTTTGCAACACTTTACATTTACTCACTAAAAATATTATAAAAAGGCTAATAATTATGTTAGTCTTTTTTTTTATAAATTATTCTTAATAAATTTCTTCTTTAATAATATAAGTAATAGATAATTTGTTTACAAAATTATAGTAATTTGACCCAAAAGGCATAATCAAAAAATAATTAAGTATATTATTGTGTGAAATATTGTTAAATGGTATACTAAATATACAACTTAGGATAAGTTACCTACATAAGAGGTAAAATGTTAAAAAAAATTTAACTATTTTTTTGACTAAATAGAACTTAAAAGGGTAAAAGGGAGGATTATATATGGAGAAATTTAATAACTTTAAACTCGCAAAAAAACTAACATTACTAATGGCTCTAATAACAAGTATTATCTTGATGATTTTAGTAACATCTACTACCGTTGGAGTTGGCTATAGCAATTCAATTCTTATTATGGACAAATTTAAAGCTCAAGCCGAACTAAATGCAAATATCGTACAAAATATGTTAGATGGAGCATTTAATGTAGCCACAAATTTACAAGCTTACATTGATAGTAATTTTTATAAATTTGGTGCGCCTATTTATGATGAAGAAGGAAATGTATTATCAACTAGCACAAGCAACGTATATGGAGTGCCTCTTGCTGCTGCTAATTCTCGGGCTGAAGACTTTATACTAAACACAATATGGGCGGCAATTCTTGATAATCCACATATAGGGGCTGTGGGGGTGCTTTTTGATCCATATAAGTTTGACCCAACTCAAGAAATATTTTCATTTTGGGTTACACCAAATAAGGCTAATCAACAAAGTATGATACCTCTTACAGAATACTCGCAATATAGCACAGCCGATTTTTATACTTCTGTAAAACAAACTAAATCTCCAGTAATTACAACCCCTCTTTTAAATGCTGATAACGTATACACAAGTTTTATAGCCTACCCTATAGTTTATCAAAATGAATTTCAGGGCGTTATTTGTATTGAACTTTTGGCTACAAACTTTGACTATATAGCTGTAGAAAATCCACTATATCCAAGTTTACATTGTGCAATATTAACTGATGATTGGGAGATTTATTATGACTCAGAGTCGCTAACTCACATCGGAATGTATGCAGATGACTTTATTACACAAGAGTCTATGGATAAATGGAATGCTCTTGCTATTAAGCGTGAATTTTTTATCGTAGAAACACAGTATCCTAATGGTTCACGCCATGTTAGATTTATATCACCAATAGAGGCTGGGGACGAACTTTGGTGGTCACATCTTGAGATTTCAACGTCAGATTTTTTATCAGAAGTAGTATCTCTTGTTGCTAAAATTATATTTATTTCTGTGGTGGCACTTATTTTACTAATTGTAATTATGACTCGTGCTATATCAAAACAACTAAAACCTATAGATAAAGTTGTTGAAGCATCTTCTCAAATTGCAGAAGGAAACCTAAATATTACAATAGTTACACCATACAATGATGAGATAGGAATTTTGGCCACAGGATTTAGTGGAATGGCCTCTCACCTAAAAACTATCATTACAGAAATAGAAGTAGTCCTTGGAAAAATGGCTGATGGCGACTTTACAGCTGCTTCAAATTCCAAACTACTTGCAAATTATAATGGCCAATTTGCTCCTATTAAAAAATCTATGAGAACAATAGGAAAAAAACTAAGCTCATCACTAGAAAACATTACTCGTATTGCATCAGAAGTAAACCATGGGGCTGCTGATATTTCTGTTGCGGCAAACGATTTGGCACATGGTAGTGTGTCTCAAAGTTTATCAATTGATACATTTATTACAACAACAACAAACATGGGGCAATCTATTTTAAATTCTCAATCCAAAGTAGAAAATGCCAAACAAATTTCTCAAAATGCCAAAGAAAAAGCCTCAAAAGGTGAGCAATCAATGAAAGAAATGCTCACTTCTATGGAACAAATTAATAGTTCTAGCAAAACTATCTCTATGGTTTTGGGCAAAATAGAAGAAATTGCTGACCAAACAAATCTCCTTGCGCTAAATGCATCAATAGAAGCTGCTCGTGCTGGAGAGTCTGGCAAAGGATTTGCCGTTGTTGCTAGTGAGGTTCGAGATTTATCACTAAGAACTACAAACATTATTAAAGATGTAAAGGAGATAATCCAAGAAAGCACTAGAAACGTTGATGAAGGTCAAAAAATCGCAAATCAAACAGCACATAGCCTTCATGAAATTGTTGAGGCAGTTGAGGTTACAGCCAAAATTTCAAATGAATTATCTCAAATTAGTACTTCTCAACAACAAAGTATACAAAAATTATTAGATGAGAGTTCAGAAATAACAGCTGTAGTTGAAGTTACAACAGCCACAAGTGAAGAGAGTGCTGCAATTAGCAATCAACTAGCTGGCAATGCTCACGCTTTAGAAGAATTATTACAACACTTCAAATTTAGAAAAGATTTATAAAAAGCTACCTTTCGGGGTAGTTTTTTTTTGCAAAAATATATAATTTATAATAAAACCTACAATAAAAATTATAGTTATTCATTAATTTTTTCTTCTTAAATATGACTATTATTTTAATAATTAATTCCGATACTTAACAAATTATTTAGACAACTTTTATTAATGTTAGAAATGCGTTTATATTATGTATAATACAAAATTCATTACTTTGCATACTAGTAAACATTTCCACCAAATTATATTTTAACTTATTAATGATAATTAGTAATTTATTATTGATAATTAAAATACCATTAACTCATTTATAGCATTTATTAAAAATTTCATATATTGTTCATATTTCTACGGTAATTAAATGATAAACTATTGAGGCAAACTTAACAATTTTACCTACCACACCAAAGGTACAAAGGAGGATATTTTTTATGGAGAAGTTTAATAATTTAAAACTTGTTCGCAAACTAATTATAGTTATAACCTTACTAACAACCATTATTTTATCAACGTTAGTAACAGTTACTGCATTTTCAGTAGCCAAAAATAACTATAGTATCATTATGGATAAATTCACTTTACAAGCTGAAATGAACGGGACAGTTGTTCAATCAATAGTGGATAATTCTTTTAATGTTGCTACAAATCTACAAACATATATTTTAAATTCTTATTCAAAATTTGGTGCGCCTATTTATGATGAAGAAGGTAACGCCATATCTACAAACAAAAGTGCTGTTTATAATGTCCCACTTGCTGCGGCTAATTTCCGTATGGAAGATTACATATTAAACACAGCATGGGCAACAATTTCTGACAATCCTGATATTGGGGCTATCGGGGTACACTTTGAGCCATATGCATTTGACCCAACTTTAGAAACATATTCATTTTGGGTAACTACAAACAAAGCCGCACAAAATAGTATGATACCTCTACCTAGTTATGATGTTTATAGTACATCAGATTTTTATTCAGCGACCAAAGCTACTCTACAACCCGTAATTACGCCACCTGCTCAAAATACAAATATTGATAATCAAGGGCAGTATAGTAGTTATATTTCATATCCAATAATCTACCAAAATCAGTTTAAAGGGGTTGTCTGCATAGAATTAATTACTTCAAACTTTGACCGTACTGCAATTAGTAACACACGTTATCCAAGTTTGCACTCCTCTATATTAAGTAGTGAGTGGACAATTATTTTTGACTCCGAAAGCGACGAAAATATAGGTCTTAATGTATCAGACTTCCTAACAACAAAAAGCCTTGAAACTTGGCTTCATCTATCTAGCAATAACGAGTTTTTTAGCCTTGAAACAGCATACCCAACTGGTGAGAAACATATTAGATATAGCTACCCAATTACTGCTGGGAACGAGATTTGGTGGTCACACGTTGAGCTTACGACAACAGATTTTTATAGAGATGTTATAAATATAGTTTCTACAATAATTATTATTTCTGTAGGTGCAATTATAGCTCTCATTTGCCTTGTATCAATGTTTATCAAATATTTATTACAACCACTTGATGATATAGTACAAGCTTCTGCACAAATCTCAGAAGGGAATTTAAATGTTATTGTTACTTCTAGTTATTCAGATGAATTTGGAATACTCGCAAATGGATTTACTTGTATGGCTGCTCACCTAAGAAGTATTATTATAGAAATTGAAGCTATTCTTGAAGCTATGGCTCATGGAGATTTTTCGGTTGTTGATGAAGATAATTTTGAGGCAAATTATAATGGTCAATTTGCTCCTATAAAAATCTCTCTAATCCAAATTGGACAAAAGCTTAGTGAGTCCTTGGAAAATATTAGCCGACTAGCTACAGAAGTTAACTTTGGGGCAGAAGATACAGCAACTACAGCTACTGAGCTTGCTATGGGAAATGTTGTTCAGAGTGGAGTTGTGGATACGTTTTTGGACGCTACCGAAAATATCGAACAAGCTGTAATCGACACCAGAGTTAAAATTGAGCAAACCGAACAAATTTCTTATGAGGCACAACAAAAATCTACCATAGGAGCAACAGCCATGGAAGAAATGCTAAAATCAATGCAAGAAATCTCTCAAGCAAGCTCAACTATTTCTGAAGTATTAAAAACTGTTGAAGATATTGCAGAACAAACCAACCTCTTAGCTCTTAATGCAACAATAGAAGCTGCTCGTGCTGGGGAAAACGGAAAAGGGTTTAATGTTGTTGCTACTGAAGTTCGTAACCTAGCAATAAGAAGCCAAGAAAACGTACGTGAAATAGAAAATGTTATTAAAGATATTAGTCAAAGCGTTGAAAGAGGCGAGAGTATGGCCAACTCAACTTCACAAAGTCTACGTGAAATTGTAGATATTGTTGAACAAACAGTTCATATTACACAAGAATTGATGACAGCAAGCGAAGTCCAGCAAGAAAATATTAAAGAAGTTATTAACGGGACTGAAGAACTTAATTCAGTTATTGAAAATAATATTGCGACTAGTCAACAAAGTGCCGCAATTAGTCAACAGCTTGCCTTTAATGCACAATCATTAGATGAGCTACTACGTTCCTTTAAATTTGAATAAATTTTAGCTATAGGCCAACCTGCCTATAGCTTTTTTTTTGTAGATTTTTTAAATAAGTGGAACATTTTTATAAAAAAATACGTCTATATATTAAACTACTGAATATAATTTTTTTAATTTGGATAAGTAGTCAATTTGAAAATTTTATTTAAAAAATGTAACTAAAATTTTAATAGTTGTCAAAACTTGCCGAAAAACATATTATAAATAATTTATAATGTGCAGTATAACTTTTATAATTTATATGAAAAAAGTAGTTCAATTTGTATATGTATGATAAAATGAGGGTGGACACGTAAAATTACGTTAACAAATTGTTTATAATTTGTTAGTGTCTACATATTTTCTTCAAATGTATTAGCTACATTGAACTATATACAAAATCTGTTACTTAAGAAAGTTTTAGCAAAATAAGGAGGATATTTAAATGAAAACTTTTCACAATTTAAAACTAACCAAAAAACTAAGTATCATTATTGGTATTGGCGTATTTATTGCTTTTACCTTGCTCTTAGTTATTACTAACTATAGCGTTGCCAAACAAGGTCGAGAACATCTTATTGAAAGATTTAGCGTGGAAGCTAAACATAATGCATATGTAGTGGAGAATATGCTCTATGATGGATTTGGTTTTTCTGATGATTTATTAAGCCACATCGTTTATGAGTGGAGTGGGTTAGAAACTGCTCAACCCGATGATAACACTTATACAAGCAAAGTTTATAATAACCTAGAACTATTAAATCAAAATTCTAGACTAGAAGATTACATACTAAATATAGCTTCTGTTATCGTTAATAACAATGCAAATGTGGCTGGAGTTGGAGTATATTTTGAACCATACACTTTTGCCAGAAACTTGGATACTTATGGGTTTGAAATAACTGAAGCTAGTGCCAAAAATTATACAGCTGTGCCATCTACAAAATATAGCGATTATGCTAATGAAGAATTTTATCAGTGGGCAAAAACTACAAAAAAGCCTCATGTTACATTGCCAATATTATATCCAGACGGCAGAAGAATTAGCCACATAACATCTCCAATTATTATTAATAATATATTTAAAGGAGTGGTTGTAACTGACCTTATTACTACAAATTTTGAAGATACAAAAGTATCTGACCCAGAGTATCCAACTCTTTTTTCTGCTGTATTAACAAATGATTGGGAAATTATTTATGATGCCGAAGCTGAAGAGCATGTTGGGCTTAACGTTTCTGATTTTCTAACACCACAAAGCATGACAAAATGGGAAAATTTAGCAAAAAATGAACAATTTTTTATTATTGAAACAGAATATCCAACTGGAGAAGAGCATATAAGACTTCTATCACCTATTCAAGCTGGGGCAGATATTTGGTGGGCCCATGTAGAAATCCAAACTACAGATTTGTATTCTGATGTTTATAGTTTAGCCATTAAAATAGTTGCTTGTGGAGGTTTTTCATTAGTAGCGCTTATAATGTTTGCTGGAGGAGCAATTAGAAAGATGTTAAAACCACTTGATGAAATAGTGGAGGCTTCTATTCAAATCCAACAAGGAAATTTAGATGTACAAGTTCATTCTCCTCACAATGATGAAATAGGGATTTTGGCACAATCATTTACAATAATGAGCCTAAAACTCAAAAATATCATTGGAGAAATTGATACTATCTTGGATAAGATGGCACAAGGAGATTTTACATCTACTAACAAAATGGTGGTACAATATGATGGGCAATTTGCATCTATCAAAACGGCGCTTATTGGAATTTCTGATAATCTAAGCTCATCATTACAAAATATTAACCGTTCTGCCAATGAAGTTAACTCTGGAGCAGACGATATTTCAAAAGCTGCCAACGACTTGGCTATAGTTAGTGGTGCGCAAACAGATACTATTTGTGAATTTATGGCAACTACAGAAGATATCGCACAACACATTAATAATACTATGCAACAAGTTAAAGAAAGCGAGAAAATTTCTCTTGAGGCCAAACAAAAAGCTCATACAGGTTCTAATTCTATGAAAAATATGTTAGTATCTATGGAGCAAATTAATGAGTCTAGCCAAACTATTTCTGAAGTTTTACAAACAGTTGAGTCAATTGCCGAACAAACTAACTTATTAGCTCTAAATGCCGCTATTGAAGCTGCTCGTGCTGGTGAGGCTGGTCAGGGGTTTGCTGTTGTTGCTACAGAAATCCGTGAGCTTGCAACAAGAAGTAGTAACAGTGTTCACGAAATTGAAGCCGTTATCAAAACTAGCATTAGAAATGTTGAACAGGGTCAAGCTATGGCCAATGAAACTTCAAAAAATTTAGAAGATATTTTTGTTACAATCGAAAAAACTGCCAACATTGCTCAAAATTTATTAAAAGTTAGTGCTGAGCAACAACAAAGTATTTCAGGACTTGTTGAGGGGACTCGCCATATTAGCAGTTCTGTTCAAACAACTACAGCAACCTCAGAACAGAGTGCTGCAATTAGTGATGAACTTGCTCGTCAGGCTCAAAATCTTAATGAACTTTTGACACAGTTTAAGTTTAATTAATTAAATAGGCTACCCTTAGTTGGGTAGTCTTTAATTAGTTCAAAGTTTGCTTATAATTAATACAAATTTGGTTGCAACCGATAAACCTATTATGGTATCATTATACATATAGATTTTTTGACAAATTATTTTATAATACTTAATCTTATTACAATTGAGAAAGGAAATTACCAATGGACAAATTTCATAATCTAAGACTCGGTCAGAAATTAACGATTATAATTGGTGCTGCTGTATCGGTTATATTGTTATTAACTACCATAATAACAGCCACTCAAGTAAGCCAAGTTACTCAAGAGGCAGTTATGAAACAATTTAGTATCCAAGCGCAATATAATGCTCATATCATACAGACATTAATTAAGGAGGCATCTGACATCGCAATTGATGCAAGAGACCATGTTGTTGATGAATTTAGCAAATTAAAAACTGCTATTAATCCAGATACATCAAAGCCTAGTGTCATCTATGATATGCAACTCTCAGAAGCAAACGCAATTTTGGAGAGCTACCTCATTGACTCATTAAGCGTAGCAGCAAGAAATAACTCAAACATATATGGTGTTGGTGTTTACTTTGAGCCATACACATTTGACCCAACAAAAGAAGTTTACGGGTTCTACTTAGAGTCTAGCACATCATATTTACCTGTAGCTAAGACGGTATACACGAATTATGCAACGCAAGAATTTTATTCAATTCCAAAAAATACAATGCAATCTTATGTTACAAGACCACAATTATTATCCAATGGTCTAAGAACTAGCTCAATTAGTTACCCAATTATTGTAAATGGAAACTTTATGGGAGTAATTGTGGCTGATATTATAACTACAAACTTTGCAGAAACTCGTTTAGTAGATGCTGACTATCCAAGTTTATTCTCATGTATTTTAACTAGTGAGTGGGAAATTATTTACAACTCAATTTCTAGTGATTTAATTGGTACAAATCTTGGAGAAAGCAGTACAGCACAAAGTATTGTAAACTTAACAGAAGGTGCAAAAAATGGAGTTTTATTTAGTACAGAGAGTGCATTTACTGATGGCGCACCTCAAATTAGAGTTTTATCTCCTGTATATGCTGGAGAAGAAATTTGGTGGGCATCTATTGCAGTTGAGCCACACGAATTATACGCTGATACACAACGCATCACATTAATTATTTGTATTGTTTCTGTAATATCAGTATTAGTTCTTATTTCATTAGTAGGATTAGTAGTTAAAAGATTATTAAATCCACTAAACTATATTTTAGAAGCAGCAAGCAAAATTGAACAAGGAAACTTAGATATTACACTAGACTCACAATACAACGATGAGATTGGTAAATTATCAAGACGTTTCTTAAGAATGGCGAGTAGCCTAAAAGCTATTATCAAAGAAATTGACCATGTTTTGGGAGAGATGGCCAAAGGTGATTTTACTGTAACTAATAATATGAATGCAACTTATACAGGGCAGTTTGTTCCTATTAAAAATGCACTAATTTCTATATCAGATACACTAAGTTCATCGCTAAAAGATATCAACCATTCTGCTGAAGAAGTAAGCTTTGGAGCAGGAGAAATTTCGGTTGGAAGTACAGCTCTAGCAAAAGGAAGTCTAGAACAAACTAACATTATAGAAAACTTTGTAGAAGCAACTCAAGATATCGCAACTAATGTCAAAAATACTATGAGCAAATTTAAAGAAAGTGAACGTATCTCTGAAGAAGCCAAAGAAAAAGCTCATGAAGGAGCAGATACTATGGACGATATGTTAACATCTATGAAAGCAATTAACGAGTCTAGCCAACAAATTGCTGAGGTACTAAAAACAGTTGAGAGCATCGCAGAACAAACAAACTTACTTGCACTAAATGCAGCCATAGAAGCAGCAAGAGCTGGAGAGGCAGGAAAAGGGTTTGCAGTTGTTGCCACAGAAATCCGTGAGCTTGCAACAAGAAGTACAGAAAGTGTTAAAGAAATTGAAAGTGTTATCAAAACTAGCATCAAAACAGTAGAGGCTGGGCAATCTATGGCAAATGATACAGCAAAAAGTCTACACGATATTGTGGATACAGTTGATAAAACGGCTGCCATCACCAAAGAATTACTAGAAGCTACAGAGGCACAGCAACAAAGTATTTCAGAACTTGCTGAAGGAACTAAACAAATTTCTACTATAGTTCAGGCAAATTCTGCAACATCAGAAGAGAGTGCAGCAATTAGCGAGGACTTAGCTAATCAAGCCCAAAATCTCAAAGCTTCATTAGCATATTTCAAATTTAACTAAAAAACTCTAAAAAAAGCTACCTAAAATTTACAGGTAGATTTTTTGCATATAACAAAATTTACATCTCAACTCAAACTTACTTTTCAAAAAACAAATCCCATTTCACACAATCCTTAATTTCAAAAATCGTGATGATCGTACTTTTTTGTCCACTTGTTGGGAACAATTCCAATTTCCAAAAAAAATTTGCATTGATGGAGCTATAGTATTATAATATAATTTAAATTTAAACTTTGAATTAAGTTTATTGTTTCAAAATTTTATTGTAGATGAGGGGAGAGAATTAATATTATGGAAAAGTTTTATAATCTTAAACTGGGGAAAAAATTAACTATTTTGATAGGGATTGCTGTAGCTATAATTTTGACAATAACTACAATAATCACTGCAACTCGAGTAAATACCATTACAGAAAGTGGAGTCTTAAAGCAATTTAACACACAAACTGAGTATAATGCATTTATCATTCAAAGTTTAATCCAAGATGCGTGTAATATTATTGGTGATGCCAGAGACCATGTCGCAAACGAATATCATACACTAAAAAGTGCTGATGAAGCTAGCATTCGCATTGATAGTACAGTGTATGGATACGAACTAGCTCAAACTAATTACAACCTAGAAAACTATATATTAAACCTAACAAGTATTGCTGCTATAAATAATCCAAATATATATTCGATTAATACTTACTTTGAGCCATACGCATTTGACCCAACAAAACAAATTTATGGCTTTACAATTGAGCAAACAAATTCTTTTGTCCCAAAACCAATAACACAATACTCAACTTATTCAAATGAAGAATTTTATGCTATTCCAAAAAATACTTTAGATGTTCATGTTACTCAACCTAGAGAATTATCTGATGGCACAAGACTAATTTCAATTACTTATCCTATAGTTGCAAATAATAGCTTTAAAGGCGCAATTGTAGCCAATATTATAAGTAACAATCTTGAAACTACAGATATTAATGACCCTGATTTACCAACAGCATTTTCTAATATATTTTCTAACACACTAAATATTGTACATGACTCACGCTCAACAGATTATATTGGAACACACATTTCTAATTTGCTTACACCACAAAGCTTCTCACATATCGAACAGCTTACAACAGCTGGCAAAACGTTTAGTACAGAAACAAGTTATCAAGATGGCTCAAACCACCTAAGAATTTTTGCTCCTGTAAAAGTTGGAAATGATATTTGGTGGGCATCTAGTGGGGTTGAACCTAGTGATTTATATTCTGATGCAACAGCTATAACATTTTTGGTAGTATCTGTATCAGTTATTTCATTGTTAGTATTAGTTACAGTTGTAAAAATCTTGGTAGATAAATTGCTCCTACCACTAGATAATATTGTAGATGCAGCAGGCTCAATTAAAAAAGGAAACTTGGATATAACTTTAGATATAACTAGTGAAGATGAAATTGGAAGTTTGGCACGCAGATTTGTACGAATGGCAGAAAAATTAAAAGGTATTATCCACGAGATTGAATATGTTTTGGGAGAGATGGCCAAGGGTGATTTTACTGTAATAAATACTATGAATGCCAAATATGATGGGCAATTTGCTCCTATCAAAACCTCACTAATAACAATATCTGAAACTCTAAGCTCATCACTAAAAAATATTAATCAGTCTGCCGAAGAAGTAAGCCAAGGAGCAGGAGAAATTTCTAGTGGAACGTCTGAGCTTGCAAAATCAACAATTGAACAAAGTCAAATTATCGAAAATTTTGTAGTAGCAACAGACGAAATCGCACACCATATAACAAACACTATGGAACAATTTAAAGAAAGCGAAATCATCTCTAACGAAGCCAAACAAAAAGCTCATAACGGCGCACACACTATGAGTAATATGCTAACTTCCATGGACGCAATTAATGAGTCTAGCCAAAAAATATCTGAAGTTTTGAAGACTGTCGAAAGTATTGCCGACCAAACTAGCCTTCTTGCCCTAAACGCAACTATTGAAGCTGCAAGAGCTGGAGAAGCTGGAAAAGGTTTTGCAGTTGTTGCCAATGAAATTAGAGAGCTAGCAGACAGAAGCACAGAAAGCGTTAAGGAAATCGAAGAAGTTATAAAAACTAGTATACACAGCGTTGAAGAAGGTCAGGCAATGGCAAATGAAACTGCTGATAGCCTACAAGATATTGTAGAAACTGTTGAGAAAAACGCATCTATTACCAAAAAATTATTAGAAACTAGCAAAGAACAACAACAAAGTATTTCGGAACTTGCAGATGGCACAAAACAAATTGCTGCCCTAGTCCAAACTAATTCTGCCACTACAGAAGAAAGTGCATCAATTAGCGAAGACTTAGCCCAACAAGCCCAAAACCTAAAACAATCTTTGTCATATTTCAAATTTAACTAAAAAAACCATGGATAAGATTTTACTTATCCATGGTTTTTTAATATGCAACTAATAAGCTACTTTTTGTAAGTAAAGCCCAAAAACAATTTTACCAATACAAACGTCAATGTATTTTGTAACATATAAAAATTCCACAAATGAAGTATACCATATTTTCATCATTGTAGGAAATTTTTGTTGTAAAAACAATATTAATATAATTTTATTATGCATATTTTTTAATATGGAGTATATTATTATAATCGTATTCAATTATTAAGAAAATATTACAACTTTAGCTAAATTTAACAATAATTATTATGAAGTTTACTTGTCTAAATTAGTAGTTTTGTAGTATATTATAATATAGGGGGAGAATTTAGCAATTCATTACTTTGTTAATTTTACATATCGCTAATTTTTAATCTGTGATACATCAATCACAAAAATAAATAAGAAAAGAGGAAAATTATGGAACAATTTAATAATCTCAAAATGGCAAGAAAGCTAAACATTGTAGTAATTATTACAATGCTTATAACAACGCTACTAACCACACCACTTACAATACTAAGAGTAAGCAATCTTAGCAAAGAACTTGTCATGGATAAATTTGCAACATCTGCTCAATATAATGCTTTACTTGTCGAATCTTTAATTAATGAAGCATATTTATTTGTTGATGATGCCCAACACCACATAGTAAGTGAATACGCACTTTTGGAAGCATACACAGAAGGCCCATACGAAAGTTCACTATATGATTTACCTCTCTCAGCAGTAAATGCTACTATGGAAAACTATTTATTAAGTACAGCAAAATCTTACACAAGTGGAAACGATAATATTTTTGGAATTGGTGTATATTTTGAGCCATTTGCTTTTGTAGATAACCTCCCAGTTTATGGCTTTAAATATAATAGCGACAATACTACAAGCCCCGTAATATCACAAAAATATTCGGAGTATTCTAATGAAGAGTTTTATGAAGGAGCAAAAACTACACTAAAACCATACATTACAAGCCCAAAACTTCAACCTAACGGAAACAGAGTTAGCCACATTAGTTACCCAATTATCGTTAATGGCGAATTTAAAGGGGTAGCTGTAGCCGATATTATTTCTCGAAAATTTGCTGATACAAGTATTGATGACCCTAACTACTCTACACTTTTTTCTGCAATCCTAACTGATACTTGGGAAATTGTGTATCATGATTGGGAGCCTAACTATGGAGTGGCTGATACAATTTATGTTGGACACAGAATGACAGAATATTTAGTAGAAGACAGTATGATAGAATGGAAATCTCTTGCTACTAGTGGAGAATGTTTTACAATAGAAACAGTATCTCTTGATGGTTCAGAACACATTAGAGTACTCTCACCAATTCAAATTGGAGGAAACACTTGGTGGGCCCATATCGGAATTGAGTCAGATGATTTATACAAAGATTTACGTTCAATCCAATCAATAATCGCAATTGTTCCTATTGTAACGCTTATAATTGTAACACTTATTGTAGGAATTGCAGTTACTAACTTATTAAATCCACTAAAAAATATTTTATCAGCCGCATTACAAATCGAGCAAGGAAAGCTTGATACAAAATTATTAGGTAAGTATGATGATGAAATAGGAAGTTTATCAAGAAGATTTACACGAATGTCAAAAAATCTCCGTGAAATAATTCAAGAAATCAACTTTGTACTTGGAGAGATGGCAAACGGTGATTTTACAGTAACTGAAAATATGAAAGTTAATTACCCTGGAGAATTTGCTCCTATAAAAGAAGCAATTGACTCAATTTCTACAAACTTAAATCAATTATTATTTAATGTACAACAAGCTACAGAACAAGTAAGCTACGGAGGGTCTGAACTCTCAATTGCCGTAACAGAGCTTGCAAAAGGAGTTGTTGAACAAACAGAAATTATTGATAGCTTTATTGCAACTACAGAAGAAATTTCTAACAGTGTAACAACTACTGTAGTTCAATTTAAAGAAAGCGAGCGTATTTCTGAAGAAGCTAAACAAAAAGCATACGAAGGAACTAAACTTATGGAACAAATGCTTGAGTCAATGGAAGAAATTAATATGTCTAGCATAGCTATATCAAACGTACTCCAAACTATAGAAAGCATTGCAGACCAAACAAATCTTCTTGCCCTAAACGCTACAATAGAAGCTGCTAGAGCTGGAGAACTTGGCAAAGGATTTGCAGTTGTTGCAAACGAAATCCGAGACCTTTCAATTCGTAGTAGCCATAGTGTTAAAGAAATCGAAGAAGTTATAAAAACTAGTATCAAAAAAGTTGAACAGGGTCAAACGATTGCTAATTCAACATCTGATAGCCTAAAAGATATTGTATCAACAATAGAACAAACTGCAACTATAGCCAAAGAATTATTAGTAGCTAGTGAGGCCCAACACTCTCATATTGAAGAATTAATTGAGGGAACAAAATCAATTTCAGGAGTTGTTGATGGCAACGTTGCTGCTGCTGAAGAAAGTGCGGCTATAAGTGAGGCTCTATCTTGGCAAGCAAATAACTTAAAAGAAACTCTAAATGCTTTCAAATTAAATGATTAATAACTAACAAAAAATAAGTCATCTACAACAAGACGGCTTATTTTTTTGTGGATATTTGTAAATTTATATTGCAAATATACCCCAAAATATATTATATTTATATTTAAATATAGTTTTTATGAAGTGGAATTGCTACATATTATCAATTTTATTACCACAAATAAAAATTACACAATTTATCATTTTAATGAAAGGAAAAAAACTATGCAAAAATTTCATAATTTACGTATGGCTCGAAAAATCAGTTTATTAGTTGCATTTATCATAATCAGTGTCTCGCTAATCATAGGGCCTGCTACTACATTTTTCATCAACAAAATTAGTAAAGAAACCCTTATCGAAAAATTCAGCTTATCTGCGAGATATAACGCACTGATTGTGCAATCGCTAATTGATGAAGCCTATGGATTTGCAAGTGATATGCAAACACACATTGTTGATGGTTACAACGGCCTAGAAGCATATGATGGAGGGGTTTATGCCAGCAAATTATACGGTACTCCAATATCTTCTAACACTTCTAAAATGGAAGATTATATTTTAAATCTTGCAATCTCAGCAAGTAAAAGTGCATCATCAAATATATATGGTGTGGCAATTTATTTTGAACCTTATGCCTTCACACCAGACCAACAAATTTATGGATTTAGAGTAGATGAAAGTAACCCTACTTCACCTATATTATCAACAAAATATACGGATTATTCAAACGAAGCAATTTATACTATTCCAAAAAATACTCTAAAACCTTACGTTTCAACACCAGATTTATTATCAAATGGACTTAGAGTATGCCACGTTAGTTACCCAATTATTATAAATGGGCAATTTAAAGGGGTTGTTGTTGCCGACATCAAAACTTCACAACTTCAAAGCACAGATTCAGAATACAAAGAAGAATTTCCATCAATATATTCTGCTGTATTAACAAGTGATTGGGAAATTATCTATCATGATTGGGAGCCTGACTATAGCGTTGCAAACACTCAATATGTTGGACACAATGTAGATGAGAGATTAACGCCAGCATCTATGAATGAATGGAATGAACTCGCAAAAGCTGGAGAATTTTTTACGATTGATGCTAATTATACAGACGGAACAGAGTATATCAAAATCCTATCTCCAATAGAGGTTGGAGAAGAAATTTGGTGGGCCAAAATAGGGATAGAACCTAAAGATTTGTATGGTGATATAACAGCACTACTAATACTTATAGGTGGGGCATTAGTGGGAACAATACTAAGTTTGATTATCTGTATTGATATCATAGTTAGAAAATTCCTTGACCCATTAAATATTTTAGTAGATGCTGCTCAAAAAATCGAAGTTGGAGAACTTCACATCGAAATTGAAAATGACCACCATGATGAAATAGGAAATTTATCTCGTGGATTTACACTTATGGCCTCAAATCTAAAAGCTATTATTGATGAAATTGATCATGCCTTAGAAGAGATGTCACAAGGGAATTTCTCTGTATCATCAGAAATGAAAGTAACTTATAACGGGCAGTTTCTCTCTATTAAAGAGGCCATTGTTTCTATTTCTAACAAACTAAGTGGACTTATGCAAAGTGTTAATAACGCTACAGAACAAGTAAGTTACGGAGGGTCTGAACTTTCGATTGCCGTTACGGAGCTTGCCCGTGGAATTGTTGATCAAACTCAAATTATCGAAACCTTTATTGCTACTACAGAAGAAATTTCTCAAGTGGTTGCTGGGACTGCCGAACAATTTAGAGAGAGTGAAATTATTTCTGCCGAAGCCAAAGAGCAAGCAAACGAAGGAACTCACTATATGAAACAGATGTTAAATTCTATGGTTCAAATTAATGAATCAAGCATCGAAATTTCTCAGGTTTTAAAGACAATCGAAGGTATTGCCGACCAAACAAATCTTCTTGCACTAAATGCCTCTATTGAAGCTGCCAGAGCTGGAGAAGCTGGAAAAGGGTTTGCAATTGTTGCTAATGAAATCCGTGACCTTGCTAACCTTAGTGCCAAAAGTGTTCAAGAAATCGAAGCAGTTATTAAAATTAGTATTAACAATGTGGAGCAGGGGCAAGAAATGGCTACCAAAACTTCTGATAGTCTAAAATCTATCGTATCTACAATTGATAAGACTGCAAGTATCTCAAACGGCTTATTACAATCAAGTAAATCTCAACAAAAGCATATTGAAGAACTCGTTGAAGGAGCAAAATCTATTTCTCGAGTTATTGAGTCTAATGTTGCTGCTGCTGAAGAAAGTGCCGCTATTAGTGAGGCCCTAGCTTGGCAAGCTGATAACCTAACAGAAACATTAGCTCAATTCAAACTTACAGACGACTAAAAAAAAGACTACTGATTAATTTCAGTAGTCTTTTTAATTACATCATTCCAGGCATTCCACCCATAGGAGGCATTCCACCCATTCCCATATCATCAGATTTAATATCTGCAACAATACATTCTGTAGTTAAGAAAGTAGCAGCAACAGAAGTAGCATTTTGTAACGCACTTCTTGTAACTTTAGTTGGGTCAATAACACCATCTTCAACCATGTTAATATATTTTTCAGTTAAGGCATTAAACCCAACACCTTTTTCCATACCTTTTACATCATTAATAACTACAGCTGGCTCAAGTCCTGCATTAGCAACGATTTGCCCAAGAGGAGCTTCTAACGCTTTTAGGATAATGTGTACTCCAGTTTTTTCATCTCCAGTAGTAGTTTCAAGAAGAGCTTGAACTGGTTTAATTACGTGGATATAAGCACTTCCACCACCAGAAATAATTCCTTCTTCAACAGCAGCACGAGTTGCAGCTAAAGCATCTTCCATGCGAAGTTTCTTTTCTTTCATTTCTGTTTCAGTTGCAGCTCCAACCTTAACAACTGCAACACCTCCAGCAAGTTTTGCAAGTCTCTCTTGAAGTTTTTCACGGTCAAACTCAGAAGTAGTATCTTCAATTTGACGACGAATTAAAGCAATACGGTCTTGAATTTCTGCTTTATCTCCAGAACCATCAACGATAACTGTATGCTCTTTATTAACTTTAATACTCTCAGCTCTACCTAATTGATCAACTGTAGCATCAGATAAAGAAAGTCCAACTTCCTCAGAAATTACAGTTCCTCCAGTAAGAATTGCAATATCTTGTAACATTTCTTTTCTTCTATCTCCAAATCCAGGAGCTTTTACAGCAACACAGTTAAATGTTCCACGAATTTTGTTTACAACTAAAGTAGCAAGAGCCTCACCCTCAACATCATCAGCAATAATCAAAAGTCTTGCTCCAGTTTGAACAATTTGCTCAAGCACTGGTAAAATTTCTTGAATGTTAGTGATTTTTTTATCAGTAATTAAAATATATGGAGTATCCATAACAGCTTCCATTTTTTCAGTATCAGTTACCATATATGGAGATAAATAACCTCTATCAAATTGCATACCCTCAACAACATCAAGCTCAGTCGTCATAGTTTTTGACTCTTCAATAGTAATAACTCCATCATTTGAAACTTTCTCCATAGCATCAGCAATTAAAGTTCCAACTTCATCATCACCAGCCGAAATAGCTGCAATTCTTGCGATGTGGTTTTTGCTCTCAACTGGCTTACTCATAGCTTTAATTTCTTCTACTGCAAGCTCTGTAGCTTTTTGCATTCCACGACGAACAATAATTGGGTTTGCTCCTGCTGCAACATTTTTTAAACCTTCAGTAATCATAGCTTGTGCAAGAACTGTAGCCGTTGTAGTTCCATCTCCTGCAACATCGTTAGTTTTTGTAGAAACTTCTTTTACAAGTTGCGCCCCAATGTTTTCAAATGGGTCTTCTAATTCGATTTCTTTTGCAATAGATACACCGTCATTTGTAATTAATGGTGTCCCATAAGATTTATCTAAAACTACATTACGACCTTTTGGCCCAAGAGTTACTTTTACAGCGTTTGCTAATTGGTCAACTCCAGATTGTAATGACGCACGAGCTTCTGCTCCAAATTTCATTTGCTTTGCCATTTTCATTTCCTCCAATATAAAAAATTATTCAACTATTGCTAAAATATCGCTTTGCTTAACGATAACATAATCTGTTTTATCTAGTGTTACATCTGTTCCAGAATATTTAGAGTAAATAACTTTATCTCCAACTTTAACTTCCATAACAACTTTCTCTCCATCAACAATGCCTCCAGGTCCGACAGCAACCACTTCAGCCTCTTGTGGTTTTTCTTTAGCTGCGCCTGTTAAAATAATTCCAGATTTCGTTTTTTCTTCAGCTTCTAGGTGTCTTACAACAACTCTATCGCCAAGTGGTTTTAAGTTCATACATGACCCTCCTAAGTTTTGTTCTAAATAATTAGCACTCACCCAAATAGAGTGCTAGTACAGTTCTATAATAAATTATTTCTTATCATTTTTCAAGATATTTTTTGATTTTTTTCAAAAAATGTTGGAATAAAATGTAAATATCAATTTTTACTTTTTAAAAAGCTGATTTTCCCGAGCATAATAAAACAAATATTGCTGAGCATAACCAGCCAAATCACCATAATAATCTAAGGCAAAATCCTTAATTTTTTTGAGACTTTGCTCCTCACCATTAAAGTATAGCCCTTCCATCACTCTTTTAATCCAAACATCAGTAGGAAAAATATCATTTTTTTTGTATGCAAAAAGCAAAATACAATCAGAAACTTTTGGGCCAACTCCACTAATTTGCATCAAATATTCACGGGCATCATCAGAATTCATATTATAAATTTGATTTAGGTCAATTGTACCATCACTTACTTTTGCACAAGCATCTAAAATATACTTATCCCTAAATCCAACTTTACATTCCCGAAGCCCCTCATTAGTCGCCAAAACAAGTTGTTCAACCGTTGGAAATGCATAATAATCTTCACCATGCATTTGATTTTTGCTACCGTATTTTGCACAAATATTTTCGATAGATTTTTTTATATTTGGAATACCATTATTTTGTGAAATTATAAAAGAAATCAACATCTCCCAAGGGTCTTGCTTCAAAATTCGTATCCCACCCCCAAATTCCACAGCATTTTTCATATGTTCATCTTTGCTACTAAGTACCTTTTTTATTTGAGAATAATCAGTTTCGCCATCAAAATAGTTATACCAAAACTCATTATACTCATCTAAATTATTATCAGTTTCTTCATTATATATACCAAAATTATTTTGTGCGATGATACGGAATGTGTGTGGAGTTGGTTCGCAAAACCTAAACACTTGACCACATTCCAAAGTTTGTCTAATATTAAAATTTGTATTCACCTATTACCCTCCTAAAAATTTGCCTATTTCATTATTGCCAAATAAAATTATTTCTATACAAAAAGTAGACCATTATTTTTAATAATAGCCTACTTTGTTTAATTAATCAAACTTAAAGTACGTTAATAATGTCTGCAACATTTGAGCCTGACTAGCTAGCTCCTGACTTATTGCTGCTGTTTCTTCCGAAGTTGCCGCATTATTTTGGACTACATCAGAAATAATTTTTGTACCTTTAACAAGTTCCGAAAGCCCTTCATATTGCTCCTCACTAGTTACCAATAAATCATGCGCAATTACTGCTGTTTTATCAATAGTTTCAACAATTTCTTGCAAACTATCAGCAGTTGAATTAGCAAGGATTTGACCCTTTTCTACACTGCTTGTATTTCTCTTTAAAACGTTCTCAATCTCATGCACACTTTGCGCACTTCTTGTTGCAAGCTCACGAATTTCATTGGCAACAACACCAAATCCTTTACCTGCTTCACCTGCTCTTGCAGCTTCAATTGTAGCGTTTAGAGCCAATAAATTAGTTTGCTCAGCAATATCCTCTACATTTTTTAACACTTGTGTAATTACTGCTCCTGACTTATTAATCTCTTCCATAGAAGCTACCATTTGTTGCATATACTTTGTCCCTTCATGAGCCTTTTGTTTAGCCTCTTGAGAGATGTCTTTACACTCTGTAAAACGTGATGTTGTATTTGTGATATGCGCTGTAATTTCTTCTGTAGTTTCAATAAAACTATCAACTATAATAGCTTGGTCTGTTGCTCCTATTGCAAGCTCTGTCGCTGCATGGGCAAGCTCTGCTGCACCTGTAGTTACCTCATCAGCCGACGTTTCTATTCGTTGCAAAGTGCCATGTAACTTATGAGAAATTTCTACTAAAGCACTTTTAATAGGAAGAAAATCCCCATCATACTTTGCCTGCATCTCCAAACTTTTATTAAAATTACCTTGTGCCATCTCATCTAAAACAAGTTGCACCTCACTAATTATAGCTCTTAACTTTGCCGTCATTTTCAAAAATTCTTGTGCCAGCATACCCGGCTCATCATTATAAAACTCTGGCATCTTAACATTAAGATTTCCTTTTTGAATTTCAGAAGCCGAATTCACTATAGTATGAAGTGGAGCTAATAATTTTCTTGTTAACACATTTATACCAAAGTTTAATAATACTAATCCTGATACTGATAATACCAACAAATTTCCTGCTAACGCTGTAGCATCTGAATATAAATCCGAAGGTTCAACAGCAATATTTGCCCACCAAATATCATTTCCAGCCTTAATTGGTGAAAATACTCGGCTATGCTTAGACCCATCTAAATAAGATGTTTCTACAGTAAAAGTTTCTCCGTACTTTGCAAGCTCCTTAATATCTTCCATACTTTTTGGAGAAAGATATGCATCTAAATTTTGCCCAATATAATCTGCACTATTTGACTCATAAATTATTTCCCAATCTCCAGATAATACCGAAGTAAAAGCCGTTGGAAATTCTAAATTATCCATATTTGTTTGCTCAAAATTATCAATTATAATATCTGCAAAAACTACTCCTTTAAATTGATTATTTATAACAATTGGATAACTCACATGACAAATTCGTATACCATTAGATAGTTCATCTGGCAGAGATACATACGGCTCTAATGTATTTTTTGGTATTGTATAAAAATTCTCTGTTGAATATGAATTATAATCAGTAAAAACTGTTGGTGAATTCAAATTATGTTGAGTAACTTTAAATGCATAAATCTCCTGAGTTGGGTCAAATGCGTATGGCTCAAAATATATCCCTACCCCATAAATATTTTTGTTATTTTTACTAATGTATAATGCACGATTTTTCAAAATACTTTCCATCTCCAAATTTTCATCTGAAAACTGCTTGTTATATAATACACTAAGATTTTCTAACGGTTCATATTCTTTGTATGGCGCTCTTAACGAATTATATTCATCAACAATATAACCCTTTGTATCTATAACAAAATTTGCGGCATCTTCAAGCAAACCTTCTATTAATAATGCATTATATTTTGCTGCCGAATTGAATGTTTCCCCCACACGTTTCTGATTTAAATCAATAACTCCATAACCTGTAACATAAGTTGTTAATAATAAGATAAGTGTAACATAAATCCCCAAAACCAATGATAATTTTTTGTTTAACTTTAAATTGTTAAATTTTTCCATTGCTGTCCTCCTTACTCTCTTTAATATGTACTAAGCTTGTATATCTTTTCTAATTTGTCACAAAATCCTCAAATCTATAATACCATGACTTGACTAAATTACGCAAATAACTAAGTTTTAATATATTATTAACTTTAATAAAAAATAGGCTACCATTTAGATAACCTATCCCCTAATAATTATTCAAACTTATAATGTGCTAATAAATTTTGAAGTAGCTCTGCCTGACTTGCAAGTTGCTCACTAATTGCTGCTCCCTCTTGTGAGGCTGAGGCATTAGATTGAATTACATCTGCAATTATTTTGGTCCCTGCAACAAGCTCCTCAATACTTTCATATTGCTTATCATTTGCCAACAACAAATCATTTGATATAGTAGCAGTCTTTTCAACAGTCTCCACAATCTCCCTAAGACTTTGTGATGTTTCATTTGCCATCTGCTGACCAAAAGACACGCTACGTTGACTAGCTTTTATCACCTTCTCTATCTCATGAACACTGTCTGTACTATGGTTTGCAAGCTCCCGAATTTCACTAGCAACAACAGCAAATCCCTTGCCTGCCTCTCCTGCTCTTGCGGCTTCTATACTGGCATTTAGGGCCAACAAATTAGTTTGGTCAGCAATATTTTCTACAGTCTTTAATACCTCCGAAATAATTTGACTCGAATTACTAATTTCTTGCATAGAGCCTAACATTTTTTCCATACTTTTAACGCCATCATACGCTTTTTGCTTTGCCTCATTAGAAATACTCTCACTTTCTTTAAATGAAGTAGCTGTAGAATTCACTTGTTGTGCGATTTCTTCGGTAGTTTTTATAAAGCTATCAATAACTAATGTCTGCTCTGATGTTCCCTTTGCCAAATCTGTAGCCGAATATGCAATTTCACTTGCACCCAAACTTACCTCACTTGCAGTAATACTAATTTCTTGCAAAGAACAACTTAGACTCTTAGAAATTGTTCCCATAGCCTTTTTAATAGGAAGAAACTCCCCTGGGTAATTTCCTTTCAGCTTAGATACTGCTGTAAAATCTCCTTCTGCCATATCCTCCAAAACATCATCAATTTCTGTAACCAATTCTTTTAATGTAGTTGACATATGCTCAAATCCTTTTGATAATTGACCCATCTCATCATTATTTTGACTCACAAGAGCCGTATTAAAATTACCTTTTTCTATGGCAACTTGAGCCTGTAATACATCATGAAGTGGAGCTAATAATTTTTTGGTTATATTTGTAATCATTATAAGTAAAAATATAACGGCAACTACTGCAACCACTACAATTAGCGACATCACATCAGTTACTGCCTCATATAAAATGTCTTCACTCATTCCAATTACAGCCCACCAAACATATGTCCCTGCCTGAATTGGGCAAAAAACTTGAATTAATCCATCATCATTTTTGGTACTAAATACAAACGATATTCCGTTTTTTGCAAGAGAGTTTAAAGTTTCCATGTTTTTTGAAGTTATATACTTGCTTATATTTTCTCCCATACGTTCTTCGCCTCTTGTATCAAAAACAACTTCCCAATCATTAGTAAATATTGCTGAATATAATGATGGATATTCTGGGTCAGTCATAGCAATTTCACTAAATTCTGAAGTTATAATATCAGCTACTACCACCCCTTTAAATTGTCCATCTACAATTATTGGATAACTAACATGACTCATTCTTACCCCATTATCCAACAATTCTGGGTTTGAAACATATGGTTGCATCGTATTTTTTGCCACAGAATAAAACGCCTGTGAAGCATAACTTGAATAATTTTGCAAAATAATCGGTGTCATATTATTGATATCAACTTTAAACCCATACGTATCCATATTGATATCAAACGCATATGGCTCAAAATATATTCCAACCCCATTTATATGAGGGTTATTTTTATTCGCAAAAATTGCTCGGCTTAACAAAAAATCTTCCATTCTTGCATTTTGAGGCGAGATATTTGTATTATATAATACACTAGTATTATCTTCCTCATCTGTAGCACTCCTTAATGAGCCGTATTCCTCAACTATATACCCCTGTACCTCACTTGCAAAATTATATGCCTCATCAATTAAAGCCTGCACAAACAAGGCGCTATAATGCGACCCTAACGCAAATCTCTCCATAATAGCAGTTTGGCTTATATTATTTACTTTTCCAGCTGTAATTATTGTGGTGATAGCTAAAATTATAGTTATAAACACACCTATTATTATGTTCAATTTTTTACTTAGTTTAAAATCTCGAAATCCTCCCATTCCCTCTCCTCTCAATAAGATAACTTTTGAATACAATTTAAATTATTAATTATTAATAATTTTTTCAAATATGTATAGAGAAATTATATATTACCTTATAATATACCATGCACTTCTTCAATTTAGCAATAAATTATCTTTTAAATAACTATAAATATTACCTAAAAAATATTTTTATCTATTAGTTAAATTTCATTAAACAAAAATCCCATATATTAACAATTCCTAGAAAACTTATTTATAAATTAAATTTTTTATGGAAAATTCACCCAAAAAAGACTATGGAAAATTTATATCCATAGTCTCAAAGCCCTGCTCGCTTTTTACGTTAGTCAAATTTAAAATGTGATACCAAACTTCTAAGACCTTCTGCCTGAGCTGCCAACTCCTGACTAATTGCCGCACTCTCCTGTGAAGCTGCCGCATTTACCAAAATTACGCTCGCAATCTGATTAGTCCCCTCAACAAGCTCTGTCACACTCTCACTTTGCTTTTGACTAGCGTCCAATAAATCTTTAGAAATATTTGCTGTTTTATCAACAGTTTCCACAATCTCAATAAGGCTATTTGCTGTTTGATTTGCGATTTGCTGACCTCTCTCAACACTTGCCAAACTTGCTTTAATAACTTCATCAACTTGTTGCACACTTACTGTACTTCTGTTTGCCAAATCTCGGATTTCATTTGCAACAACTACAAACCCTTTACCCAAATCTCCAGCTCTTGCGGCTTCAATACTTGCATTTAAAGCAAGAAGGCTTGTCTGGTCAGCAATGCTCTCAACTGTCTTTAATACATCAGAAATAATTTGGCTAGAACGACCAATTTCCTTCATCGCATCTAACATTTCATTCATACACTCAGCACCTTCACCAGCTTTTTGTTTTGCATCTTGGCAAATTCGTTCGCTCTCTTTAAATGATAATGCCGTTTCACTAATATGAGCTGCTATTTCTTGCGTCGTTTCCACAAAACTATCAACAACTATAGTCTGTTCGGTTGCTCCTTTTGCAAGCTCAACAGCGGCATAAGCAATTTCTGAAGCACCATGACTTACCTCTTCAACTGACAAATTAATTTCTCTCAAAGAAGCACTTAAATTTTGTGAAATATCATTTAGTGCATTTTTAATAGGAAAAAAGTCCCCATTATAAGTTACTTTTAATTGTGAAACAGCTGTTAAATCTCCTTTTGCCATATCTGTTAAAATATTGTCAATTTCACGTATAATATTTTTGAGTTTGTCAGACATATCCACAAATCCTCGTGATAATACACCAATCTCATCTTCATACGGGTTAGAAATATTAATATCAAGCTTCCCTTCACCAATACTTTTTTGAGCGTCCAATACGTCTTCTAATGGATTTAATATTTTTCTTGCAACTAATCTAATAACTATATTTAAAGATAATATAGCCAAAATTGAAAAACTAACAATAATAAAAGTTGTGTGTGTTACATCTGAATATAAATCCGATGGTTCAATCCCAATTAATGCCCACCAAGTTTCAGCACCTGCATAAATTGGCGATAATATTCTAAAATGTTTTGTACCATCTGGATAAACCGTTTCCACCTTAAATGGCTCACCTTTTTTTACTAATGCTTCTATCTCCTCAAGACTTTTTTCAGTTATATAATTAACCAAATTATGGCCAACATAACCTTCTATTCTTGAGTCATAAACAAATTCCCAATCACTTGATAATACTGAAGAAAATATTGTTGGAAAATCATCAGCAACTACTTTAGTTTTATCAAAATTACTAGCTAAAATATCGGCAACAACTACCCCCTTAAATTCTTCATCAATAATAATTGGATAACTAATATGACTAACTATTACACCGTTTGATAACACTCTCGGCTTTGAAACATATGGTTCATATGTATCTTTTGGCGTTGTATAAAAATCCTCATAAATATAATCATTAAGATTTGTTATGGCTGAGGCACGCTCACTACTATCATCAACCTTAAATGCATATACTTCTTTTTCTGGGTCAAACGCATATGGCTCAAAATAAACTCCAATTCCAAAAATATGTGCATTATTTTTATTTGCATAAGAAGCTCTATTTATTAAAAAATCTTCTACTCTTTGATGCCTACCCGAAAATTCCATATTATACAACAAACTTTCATTATCATGTTCATGTTGATGATACATTAAACTTTTATATTCATCAACTATAAACGCCTGTGTATCAATTACAAAATTATAGGCCTCATCTATAAGCGATTGCACATACAATGCGTTATACTGAGCTTTTGCACTAAACCTCTCAAGCACTGCTTTTTGGCTAAGTATATTAACTTCATATGCCGTTATTAAGGTGGTGACTGCCAAAATTAGTGTTACAAATAATCCAATTATTAATGTCAATTTTTTTCCAAGTGGCAAATTCTTAAATTTTTCCATAATTCTCTCCCCATAATCTGTAGGTATTTAAAAAGTTTATTACTTTTGTATAATTTCTCTAATATATATAATACCATATTAATAACAAAATGTCGAAAAAAAAGCGAACTATATATAAAATATAATCCACTTTTTTTATTAGTCATGAAATGTAAATTGTGTCAATAAACTTTGTAAACTTTCAGCCTGAGCAGCTAACTCCTCACTAATTGCCGCACTCTCCTCTGAGGCTGCCGCATTTACCTGAATTACTTCCGAAATCTGTCCAGTTCCTTCAACAAGTTTTGCAATACTTCTATGTTGCTTCTCATTAGCAAGCATTAACTTTCTTGAAATATCAACAGTTTGTTCAACAGTATCTACAATTTCTACAAGACTGTTTGCAACTTCTGTCGCCATCTCTTGCCCCCTATTAATACTATCTAAGTTTGCCTTAATAACTTCCTCAATCTCCTTAACACTTGCCGTACTTCTAATTGCCAAATTACGAACTTCAGACGCAACTACAGCAAATCCTCTTCCAAATTCTCCTGCTTTGGCTGCCTCTATTGTAGCATTTAGAGCAAGTAAATCTGTTTGGTCTGCAATATCTTTAACAGTTTGTAATACATCAGAAATAACCTTCGTAGAACTATTAATATCATGCATAGACCCCAACATATCTTGCATAGAATTTGCCCCCTCATTCGCCTTTATTTTGGCCTCACTACAAATTCTCTCGCTCTCCTCAAATGCAAAGTTATTAGTATCAATTTGCTTAATAATACTTTTGGTAGTTTTTAAAAATTGGTCAATAACCAAAGTTTGTTCTGTAGTACCTCTTGCAAGTTCTACAGCAGCAAACGAAATTTCACTAGAACCATGAGTTAACCCATCAACAGAATCATTAATTTCTAACAAAGAGATATTTAACTTTTCTGATAGTTCAACTAATGCCTTCTTAATAGGGAAAAACTGCCCATCATAAGTTACTTTCATTGCTGATATTGACGTAAAATCTCCTTCTGCCATACCACCCAAAATATGCTCAAGTTCTGAAATAATATTTTTAAGTTTAACCGTCATATTCTCAAATCCTAACGACAACATTCCCACTTCATCTTCGGTTTTATGAGGTAGCATTATATCAAAATTACCTTTTCCAATTTCAGCTTGTGCCTCAATAATTTCCATAATAGGCTTCGTTAATTCTTTAGAAACTTTAGCAATTATAAAGTTTACTACCAAAATTGCACATATCAAAATTCCAATAACGATACTTGTAATTCTTATAGTCGCATAATTTAAATCATGTGGCTCAACTGCAATAATTGCCCACCAAGTTTCAGCACCTGCCTTAATTGGAGACAACATTCTAAGGTGGGTTGTCCCATCTAAATATTGAGTTGTAATATCAAAACTTTGCCCAGCCTGTGCCAATTGGTTAAGATTATTCAAATCCTCTCCACGAATTAAATCTCTCAAATTTTGCCCAACATACTCATCACCCTTAGAATAATATACAACCTCCCAATCTTCAGTAACTACAACAGAAAATAAAGTTGGAAACTCCTCACTAAATATACGAGTTTGTTCAAAATCTATCGTACGAATATCAGCAACAACTACCCCCTGAAACTTACCATCTAGTATAATTGGATAACTAATATGGCTAATTTCCAAATTGTTTCCAACTTTTTCTGGTCTTGAAACATATGGCTCTAAAGTTTGTTTTGGCACAGAATAAAACGGCTCATTAGAATACTCTGAATAATTATTTATAGCAGTAATATCACTATTTTCATCATCAATTCTAAAAGCATATGCGTGCTGATTTGTATCAAAAGTGTACGGCTCAAAATACACCCCCACACCAAAAATATGTGCATTATTTTTGTAAGTATATATAGCTCTACTTATTAAAAACTCCTCTATTTTTGCATTCTGATCCGAAATTTCAACATCATATAATAAACTTTCTTCTGTGGTGTCATTTCCTTGCTCCTCAATAAAACTATTAAATTCATCAACTATATAGCTTTGTGTATCAATTACAAAATTATACGCTTCATCAATCAAACTTTGTACAACTAAAGCATTATATTGGGCCTTTAAAGTAAATCGTTTAGAAATTGAATCTGTGCTTAACTCCTTTACCTCAAACGCCAAAACTATCGTAATAATTAATAAAATTGCTGTAATAAATCCTCCAATAATCAAACTTAACTTTTTACTAAGTTTATAGTGTTTAAACCTTTCCATTTTCATCTCCTCTGTAATTTTTTGGCAAAAATATCCAAAAATTTATTTTTTCTTTATAAACTTTATATACGTTTATTTAGTTTATAATATTTTATTAACTTCGCATCTGTATATATTTAATATAACACAATATTTTTAAAAAGTGAAACAAAAAATTAGATTAAATCTAAGTATACAGAATTTTAAATATATATTTAATAATATACACCAGCTAATTATTTTATTTATCTAAATATATTAGGACAAAAAAAGCAGTTCATCACGATTTCTGGAATTCATAAATCTCAAATGGCTTTTCCAATCTTATTTTCACATTTAAAATATTCCCTACAAATCATTTTATATTTAATTTAAATCACAAAAAAATAGGCTATAAACAATTTGTTTATAACCTAAACTTATGCAAAACTTTTAGTCAAATTTAAAAAATGCCAATAACTCTTCTAAACTCTCTGCCTGACCAGACAACACTTCACTAACAGCAGCGTTCTCTTCAGAAGTTGCCGCATTATTTTGTACAACATCAGAAATAATTTTTGTTCCTTTTACAAGCTCAGACAAACTCTCATGTTGTTCAGCACTTATAACCATCAACTCATTTGCAATAACTGCCGTTTGATTAATAGTAGTAACAATCTCAACCAAACTATTAGAAGTAGCATTTGCCAACTGTTCTCCACGCTCAATATTAATTTGCGTTTGATTAACAACTTCTTCAATCTCATAAACACAATTGGCACTTCTATCAGAAAGTTCACGGATTTCACTTGCAACTACTGCAAACCCTTTACCTGCCTCACCTGCACGGGCTGCTTCAATTGTTGCATTTAACGCAAGCAAACTAGTTTGGTCTGCAATTGCCTCAACAGTTTTTAATACAGTAGAAATAGTTTCTCCAGAATTACTAATTGCCTTCATAGATTTTAACATCTCTTCCATAGAGTCAGCCCCTTCATGAGCCTTTTGTTTTGCCTCATTAGAAATACGCTCACACTCTTCAAATTGAGAAGTAGTATTTGTAATATGATTAGTAATTTCTTCTGTAGTTTCAATAAAACTATCAACAATAATTGCTTGGTCTGTAGCACCTACTGCAAGCTCCAAAGATGACTGCGAAATTTCACTAGCCCCCTGACTTACCTCTTTTGAAGCGATACTAATATTTTTTAATGAGCCACTAAGCTGTTCAGTAATGGACATTAGGGCCTCCTTAATAGAAAGAAACTGCCCATGGTAACTAGCTTGCATATTTGAAGTTGCCGTAAAATCACCCTTTGCCATAGCTCCTAATACAAACTCAATTTCATTTATCAATTCCTTTAATCCAGAACCCATTTCCATAAATCGTTTTGACAATACCCCAATCTCATCATTAGTATTAATTTGTAAATCTAAATTAAAATCACCCTTTTGAATTTGTTCAGCCACAACAACAACCTCATCTAATGGCTTTAACAATTTAGTAATTCCAACCTTTATAACAGTGTTCAAAATTAACAAAACAATAATTGCCATCATAACCATAATATACGAAAGATAATTCATATCATCATACACATCATTTATATTAATTTCTACATGGGCCCACCAAGTTTCGTACCCAGCATCAATTGGTGATAAAAATCTCATATGTTGTGCGCCATTATGATATGTTGTTTCAATAACAAAAAATTTCTCTTTCTCAACTTCATTTAGCCAACGAGTCATGCTATCAAGTTCTAAGTAGTCTTCAACGTGTTTACCTGTACTACCAATCCCCTCACTATCATACATAATTTCCCAATTATCTCTCAAAATTGAAGTATATAATGTTGGCATATCCTCATCATAAATACGTGTTTGAGAAAATTTATTAGTTAAAATTTCTGCAACAACAGCACCTTTAAACTGCCCATTTACAATAATCGGATATGTAATATACGAATTACTTATACCGTTATCCATAAGTTGTGGTGATGAAAAATATGGTTGCATTGTATTTTTAGGAATAGTATAAAAATTTTCATTTGCGTAATCAGAGTAATTTTTATAAACTTCAACATTTGTTCCTGTTCCATCAACTGCATAACCATAAGCTTGTAAATTTGATGTAAATGCATATGGCTCAAAATATACCCCAGCCCCAATAATTACATCATGATTTTGTATATGAAATTTAATTAAATTTAGTATGTATTCCTCAAGCCTAGAATTTGAACTAGAGAGCATTAAGTCATTATATACCAAACTATTATATGTATTTTCATCAACAATACTACTCCCCGTTTGTAGCACATTAGAAATATAAACTTGTACTTCCGAAATAAATTCAAACCCTTCATTTAATAAACTCTCTACAACAACAGCATTTGTTCTAGCTTCTGCACTTAACCTATCAACAACAGCATCTTTACTCACAGTACGAACTTGAGCAAGGGTAATAGTCATCATAACTGCAATTACAACTGATAAACTTATCCCAATAATAAATGTTAATTTACTAGAAAGTTTTTGGTTATTAAAATTATCCATATAATTTCTCCTTTTTTTATATTTTTTATGTAGAATTTGTAGCCCTATTAGATAATTCTACCACACTCTTATAATAATAACTAGTATAATCTCTAAATTGTCATATTTTGATAAGTAATTTATAGTCTATATCTTGCATATTTTGTAGCAAATCAATAAACCAAAATGTAGACTTTGTAAATAATAACTAATACGCTAACAAATTTATCGGATAACTTTAAGCTAATATGTAAAATTATTCACATATTATATTTTTCATTTCAGCTAACTATTTATATTTCTCCCCAAAAATATAAATTTACACACAAAAAAGCAGATTAGAATTTACTAATCTGCTTTTTAATCGTATTAAGGGACAGGGCTACAAGGACTCGAACCTTGGAATGCAGGAATCAAAATCCTGTGCCTTACCGACTTGGCGATAACCCTATGAAGCGTACCCACAGGGATTCGAACCCCGGACCCACGCCTTAGAAGGGCGTTGCTCTATCCAGCTGAGCTATGGATACAAAAAGCGGGTGATGGGAATCGAACCCACGTAGCCAGCTTGGAAGGCTGGAGTTCTACCATTGAACTACACCCGCAAAAGTTATGCGTATCTTTGTTGCACATTTTATAAAATATGCGGATAAAGGGAGTCGAACCCCCACGCCAATGGCGCTAGATCCTAAGTCTAGTGCGTCTGCCAATTCCGCCATATCCGCATATAAGTGAGCCACCCGGGGTTCGAACCCGGGACCACTTGATTAAAAGTCAAGTGCTCTACCAACTGAGCTAGTAACTCACAACAGGGCTACAAGGACTCGAACCTTGGAATGCAGGAATCAAAATCCTGTGCCTTACCGACTTGGCGATAACCCTATATTATATATCTTAGTATTACCATTTTGATTTTTAATATACATAATTTCTCAAAAAATTATTACATATATTAAGGGTGGAAAATGGGGATCGAACCCACGACCTCCAGGACCACAATCTGGCGCTCTAACCGACTGAGCTATTCCCACCACAAAACGTACCCACAGGGATTCGAACCCCGGACCCACGCCTTAGAAGGGCGTTGCTCTATCCAGCTGAGCTATGGATACAAAGAGCGGGTGATGGGAATCGAACCCACGTAGCCAGCTTGGAAGGCTGGAGTTCTACCATTGAACTACACCCGCATACAATTTCTGTAATGCTTGTCTTAATGCTTAACCCCTACTCTCTAAATAACTAGGGCTTATCTCACTAACAAGTAATATTATATGAGGATTTTTTTAAAAAGTCAAGTAGTTTTTTGGATTTTTTCTATAAATTTTAGCGAAAAACTTTTTATTGTAACCCCTAACCTCTAAAAACCTAGTATTTTCAAGATTTGTGTAACTCCTCCAAAATACAAATTTAGCCAAAAAAATCGTGGTGCTAGACTAATTTTAATATCCAACACCACTTTTTATTTCAATTTCTCAAATCAAAAATTAAATTTTATATTCTAAATCTCACTTTCAATCTTCAATTTCATAGCCGATAATGCTTTTCCTCGATGGCTAATTTTATTTTTTTCTTCAGCTGATAATTCGGCCAAAGAAGTTTCTTCATTAATATAAAAAATCGGGTCATATCCAAAACCATTGCTACCTTTTGCCTCAAAACCGATATACCCTTCAATTGTTCCTTTTGTAACTATCGGTTTTTGATTTGGTGCAATTATCGCAATCACACATACAAATCTTGCTGTACGATTTGACCACAACACGCCTTCCATTCGCTCAAGAATAATTTTATTTTTTTCCTCGTATGGCGTGTCCTCTCCCAAATATCTTGAAGAATACACTCCTGGTTCTTTATTTAGAAAATCAATTTCTAGCCCAGAGTCATCTGCCATAAATAAATATTGATTAGTATCCTTTTTTTCCATATAAGAAATAATGCTTTCAACTTTAATTACAGCGTTCTCCTCAAAAGTTGTACCAGTTTCTTCTATATTATAGTCGATTTTTGCATCTGCCATCGTAATAATATTATAATCCTCAAAAAACTTTTTTACTTCTCTAACTTTTCCTTGATTTGTTGTCACCAACATTATAGACTTCATTCTAAACTTCCTCCTCCTTATAATATTTCTCATATGTTTGTCGAGTTACTTCTTTAAAATTACTACCTTCAGGAAAAATTACCACTTGTCCATCAACCAAAATCGTAATTTTTTGGGCCATAGTATTTTCAAATACAACTTCCATAATTTTTCTAGCTAGCTCAATTTCCATAGCCGACCCACCTCCATAGTTTAGCATCTGCATATGCAAATTGACAACTACAGTTTCTTCTATATAATGTACGTCAATTACTTTATCTAAAGTTTCATCTAACCATTGTTGAGAGTCAAAATTTTTTAAATTTTCCTCTGCTTCATCGTGCAAAAACTCTTCTAAATTTTGTCGTAAACTTGGCTGAGTTTGAGTTGGTAAAGTTTCTTGTATATTGTTGTTCAAAACGCCCATCATAAAAAAGGCCCATACAATTTGTTTCATAATTAAAATTCTCCTTACTATATTTAATTCCTAAATTAACTCCACCTATTTATCTTTTCCAAATTTACTATATTTTACCATTTATATTGTACATTATTTAACTTCCGTATACAAATATTATTTTTGCACAAAAAAAGAAATCCCTATTTAAAATAGAGATTTCTAAAATTTATCTTGTATACATATTATCAAAATAGTGTATGATACTTTCATAAATTGCTAAACAATATTTTTGATTAAAGTCATCAGAAACTAACTTTTGAATATCACCCCAGTTAGTTAAAAATCCACCTTCTAACAGTACTGCTGGCATATCACTTGTACGTAAAACATAATAAGTTACATTAGATTTTGCTCCTCTGTTAGTCATTCCTGTATAACTTATCATCTTATTAATCATAATTTCAGCAAGCTCTTTGCTTAACCCATCATCAGTTGGATAATAAAATACTTCTGTTCCATTTGCTGAACTACTAGTTGCTGCGTTATTATGAACACTTACAAATAAATCTGCTCCAATTTCATTAGATAAAGTTGGACGGAAATCTACTGTTATATAAGTATCTGTTTCTCGTGTATAATAAATTTTAATATCTGGTCTTTGTTCTAATAATCTAGCAAGTTCTGCTACTTGGAAATCAATTATTTGAACTTCCGTATAACCATTTGAAACTGCTCCTGGGTCAGAACCACCATGTCCTGGGTCAATTACTAATATCTTGTCATAGCGTTCTCTTGGGTCCATCAAATCAAAAATAATAACATTTCCTCTTGTAGAAATATCATACGCCTGAACTCTTGCCTCATCAATAATTAACTTCGTTGTAATATCTGTAATAACCGAAATATCATTAACTTTATCATCGTTAACATCTATAAATTCATCTACCAAATATTTACTATAATCTGCACCCAAATCAACAATCATCTGACGTTCAATATAATTATCCGTTACAGAAATTTGGCTAATATCTACCATTCCTTCTGGGAGTGTTATTTCGATATTTGTAGTCTCATAATTATAAAATACTGCTCTATCACTTGGCACAAATCCATCATCAAACCATTCTTCTTCAACTTCTGGCTCTTCTTCAATTTCTGGCTCTGGCACATCACCTTCATCAACCATTCTAAACATTAAGTTTCCATCTACTTCTTCAAAATAATAATCATATTTTGCCTGTCGACTTAGCCATAATGTTAATTCCGAACCATTTCTAATGTTTTCCAAAGATGCATCTTCAATAAAGTTTAAATCAAGGTCTTTCCACTCTTCCTCATCATTAAAATATGAATTATTAAGAGTAAATTCCACTTTATCACGAAGTTTATCAGCGTTTACATCAAGTTGAGCTTCTCGTAAATCTTTGAAGAAAACGTAATCCCCAATATCATCAGACCCCACAATAATTGCGCTTACTGGTTGCTCCTCAAAATTTATTATAACCTGTCTTCTATTGCTATCTAATTCCACAGAAGCTTTTGCCCCAGACTTTAAGTCAAACACAACTCTAGTAGTATTTGCTGAGAGTTGACTTGTGCGAATTAATGAAACAAAATCATTATCTGTTGGTATAATTTCTCTTGGCAAAGTATTTTCACTATTGATAATATCAACTACCAAATGCCCTGCAACCATTGAAACATCAATATCACTAATCGCACTACGAGTATCAATTAATCCCGTTGCACCATCTGTAGTTTGACGCATTATTGCATCAACAACCGTAGTTTTTGCATTACTTTGTGCTGGAGCATTTACTTCTGTATAATTTTCAGTTCCTATGTAAACTTCTTTTACTCCATCTAACATTCCTAATGCGTTATTAACTTGCTGTTGCCAAGTAATTCTTGGGACTTCCATAATTCCAAGGTCACTAAACCCTTCTTCCTCAACTTCTGGTTCTACCTCTTCAATTTCTGGTTCGATTTCTTCTTCAACTTCTGGCTCTACCTCTTCGATTTCTGGTTCTACCTCTTCGATTTCTGGTTCTACCTCTTCGATTTCTGGTTCTAATTCTTCCTCAATTTCTGGGTATGGTCTTTCTGGCTCTGGGTGTTCTGTCTCTGGTCTTTCCATAAGGTCTGTACGAATATTTACAGTTCTTAACTCTTGGTTCCAATCAACTCGCATTCCTAAATTTTCACTAATAAAACGAACAGGCACCATAACTTTATCATTAATCAATTTTACAGGCACAGTTAACTCATGATATTCCCCATCAACCCAAGCAAATTCTTCATTATATTTTAGAGTAATTAGAGTTTCCTCATAATAAATATAGGCACGTTTTTCTGTATTTTTCCACTCAACCATTGCACCCAAAGGCTCAAAAACTTCTCGTATAGGTACTAAAGTTACATCATCAAATTGAATAGGTGGCATTACTGAAGTATTTACTTCCTCACCATTTATATATAGTGTGATTGGTGGCAAACTATATTCTTGAACTATCCCATCATATTCTATTGTTAGCGCTTGAGTTGGAGTTGCCATTGCTCCAATTGCAAGCATTCCAAGACCTAACATACCCATTCTAATTTTATTACTCACGCAAAAATCCTCCTTGTTTATATAGTTCATCTGTAAATACTTGTAAATTTAATATTTACCTTAATTTTATTATTATAATTTATTATACCAAATATTTGTTAATGTTACAAAGGTAAATAACATATTTAACATTTTTGTAATCTTTCTCAAAATTATACCTAAAAAAATAAAAGACGTGATGTTACTCACGCCTTTGTTAAATTTATTTTAGTAAATCCAAAACCATATCCTCTGTAAGTATTGGAATTTCTAGGTCTTTAGCCTTTTTATTTTTACTTGATGTAGATAAATTATCATTATTAATTAGATAATTAGTTTTCTTACTAACAGATCCTGTTACTTTTCCTCCGTGTTTTTCAATTTCTAATTGCAAAGCCTTCCTATTTTCAAAATGCATTAAATCCCCAGTTATTACAAAAGTTTTACCAAATATTTGCGAATCTAATTGTTGAGGTAGTTTTTCTTGCTTAATTAAAGTTAACTCTAACATTAAATCATTTATCATAGTCTTATTTTCATCTAAACTAAAATAATGAACCAATGCCTCAGCTGTAATTTTGCCTATCCCATCAATTTCTAAAAAATCTTCTTCTGTTGCTACCAAAATTTTATTGATATCATCATCAAATTTTGTACAAATTAATTTTGCTGTAGCAAGCCCAACTTGCATAATTCCAAGCCCATGCAATACCTGTGCAAGTGTTGTAGTTCTTGAGTTATCAACAGCTTTAATCAATCTATTATATGATTGCTCCTTAAAGCCTTCCAAAGTTTTTAGTTCCTCCTCATGTTGCTTTAATTTATATATCGATAAAATATTTATCAAAATATTATTTTTCATCAGTTTTTCAATTGTAGCTTCTGATAAACTTTCTATATTCATTGCATTTCTACTAGCAAAATGACTAATTGACTTTAACATCTGAGCTTCACAATTTCCATTTGGGCAATAAAGCATTTTTGCTGATTTTTCTTGCTTGATAATAGTTTCACACCCACAAACAGAACAGTTTTTTGGAACTTCAACTGGGCCAGACTTAGTCAGATTTTCAGCAATTTGTGGAATAATCATATTGGCTTTGTAAACTATTACTGTATCACCAATTCCTAATTTTAATTGCTCCAAAATACTAATATTATGAACGCTTGCACGCCTTACTTCCGTCCCCTCAAGCTCCACAACTTCAAAATTTGCAACAGGATTTATCAACCCAGTTCGTGAAGTGTTCCATTCAATTTCGATTATTTTTGTTTCTTTAAGTTCATCACTCCATTTAAATGCAATTGAGTCTTTGGGGAATTTTGAAGTCGTTCCCAAACTTTTGGAATACTCAATATTATCATAAGTTAAAACTAGACCGTCAGAACCAAAATCATTATTGATAATTTCAGTTTCTAAACTATGAATTTGAGAGGCTATTTTCTCTTTATTAACCAAAAAATATCCTGCAATATCAAAGCCTTGCTCCTGCAACCAAGTTAGAGTTTGGCTTTTTAATTCAAAATCCTGATTTTCAATTTCTACTATAGAAAATGCAAAAAATTGTACGTTACGTTTTGCTGTTTCTTCAGAATTAAGCTGTCTAACACTTCCACTACACAAGTTTCTAGGATTTTTATATTTTTCCTCATCTGATAAATTTTCATTTATAATATTAAAATCACTATACGTAATTATAGCTTCACCTCTAATAGTTAAGTTGCCTTGATAATCAATTTTTAGGGGCAAATTTTTAAAAGTCTTAGCGTTGTTTGTAACATCTTCTCCAACAGTTCCGTTTCCACGAGTGACAGCCTGCATAAGTTGTCCATTATTATAGGTACAAACTACAGTTAAACCATCTAATTTCCATGACAAAACCCCCTCTTTATCCCCAAGAAATTGTTCTAGCTCCTCAATTTCTTTAGTTTTGTTGAGGGATAACATTGGTTTTTTGTGGTTAATTTTTTGTAGGTTACTAATTACTTCGTACCCAACTTTTTGTGTTACACTTCCTGCCAAAACTATATTTAATTCTTGCTCCAATTTCTCTAGCTCATCATACTTTTTATCATACTCTAAATTTGTCATGATTTCTCTGTTGTGTTGCTCATATGCTTTTGCTGCCTCAGAAAGTTCTTTTACCAAAGCGTGCATTTTCTTGATTTTCTCCATTAGTTACCTCACCTTAAAATAAAGCCTCCTCCAATTCGGAGAAGACTTATTGCTATATAATGACTATATTATATATTAAATTTACCTATCATGCAATCAAATTTTAAATCTTTCCATTTGACCTTTTAAGTTTGTTGATTGTGCCGAAAGTTCTTCACTAATTGCAACATTTTCTTGAGAAATTGCATAGATTTTTGTAATTTCCTCAAATAATCCCTCAATTCCCATCGTAATTTCACTTAGTGCGTCCCTTTGATCGATAGAATTATTTTTGATTTTTTGAGAAATTATTGAGCTTTCAATACTTGCTGACAAAATATTATTTAGTGCTTCTGTTGTTAAATGCACCATCTGCTCACCTTTTACAACGTTAATTAAATTATTTTGTAGCATATCATGAACTTCTTTTACGATTTCTCTTGTTGTTATAGAAAGCTCACGAACTTCCTTGGCAACAATTGCAAATCCTTTTCCTTGCTCCCCTGCATGGGCTGCTTCTATTGCTGCATTTAGTGCTAAAAGATTTGTTTGGTTTGCGATTTCATCAATCGAATTTATTATAGTAGAAATTTGTTCTGTAGATGCTGTAATTAGACTCATTGCCTCAACTAATTCTGTGGAAACTGCTTTGCCATCTGTAGCTTTTTTATTCATATCTTGGATAATATCGTACCCAATATTTACATTTTCCATATCTTTTAACATTTGTGAAGTTATATTTCCTGTATGCTCTTTAAAAGTTTGGAGTAATTCGTACTGACCTGTTGTAACTTCGGCAAGCTCCATTGAGCTACTGGCAATCTGTCTTGCCCCTTCACTTACATCATTTGCTGAAAAAGTAGTATCCTTTAAAACAGCTCGTAATTTTTCTGATATAGTTATTATTGACAATTTTATTTCAACAAAATCACCCACATACACTTTTTGTGGAATTTTTGTAAAATCACCTTCTGCAAAATCATGTAAAATCTCTGAAATTTCTTGGATATATCCACTCATATTTTTGGATAAATCATTTGTTACACCAACCAAAGTTTCAACTTCTTTGGTATCACACACAATATTTGAAGTATCTAGTCGCATTCTTCCTCCCCCAAGCTCGGATAACAAATATGATACGTCTATAAGTGGAGTTATATATTTATTTGTGAATTTAATTGTCAAAAATTTTGTGACAATATATGAAAAGAAAATTATAAAAGCTGCAAATGTTATGCAGTCTAAGATTTGTTGTACACTTGATGAAACTTCACTAGAAATTATTTTCCAGTCTGTTCCATCAACCAAATTGTATGAGGCATATATTAACCCACCTTTACTATAGATTTGAGTAATATCGCCAATATCTTTATTTACTACTGTCAAATATTCTTTGTTATAGTCTGATATTATCGTTAATTTATCAACATTAAACTGATATTCTGGGTCTGTATGAAATAAAATTTGATTATCATTATCTACTATAAAAATTTCTGTATTCTCATCAGATAAATTTTGAATAACTTGAGCCACAGTTTCAGCCTGAATTGTTGTTGATAAAACACCCACCACCTTACCATTATCTATAACTTTTGTAGACAACGAAACTGCCAATACATCATTTGCTAAATCAATATAAGGGTCTGAAACATAAATTCCATCAGTGACCATTGCTCCTTTATACCAAACTGTTTCGGTCACATTCTCTCCTGCTTGTGGTTGCCAGCCTTTTGAATGTACCACCTGCTCATTTAAATCAACAAAACAAAGAGAAAGTATCTCATCTCTACCCTCATTTTGATCAATTAAATGATACTCTATTTTTTCTAATTCCTTATAATTCTCACCTATAGCAATTGCTTTTGCTATCGTTTCTGTAATGGCTGCTTTTTTTGTTAACCAAAGTTCTAATTTAGAAGTTACAATTTCTGTGTGTTGATTTAAAATTTCCACAGTATTTATATTTGTAATTCTAATTATATTCATTAACTGGAAAATTGTTGAAATTATCAATGTTATTGTCATTAAAGTATTAAAGGTTTTTCTAATGTGGTTACCTAAAGTAATTTTTGTTTTCATCTTGAATTCCTCCCTCAACAGTCATTCCCCCATAATTAGTTTTATTCAGTTTAGACATTACTATTATAAATATCCAAATTTCTAATTTGTGTGACACAATTTATTTGAGAAGCACAATTTGACTTTTGTATACAAAACCTCTAGCATTATAATCATTGTGCTATAGTCATCTATATGTTAACCCACAATTTTCTAGTACATTTTAATATTTATATTTTGAAATTCAAATTAATAGTTAGAATTAACCAAAAAAAACAGCCTATACCCGTTAAGATATAGACTTATTTTTATTTAACATTACTTATAGTATTATTCATTTTTGTTAATATTACTCTGTCTTGAAAAACTCGATTTGCCCTCTTAGTGACATTGCTTGAGCTGCTAATTCCTCACTAATTGCAACGTTTTCTTGACAAATGATAGAAGTTTTTGTTACCTCTTTAAATAACTGGTCTGTTCCTTGTGTAATTTGAGTAAGTGCCTCTCTTTGTTCTATAGAATTATCTTTTAATTTGTCTGATACTGCTGCACTTTCATGAGTTGCCTCAACTATTGTATTTAGGGCATTTGTAGTAAGTTCCACAACCTCTTCCCCTTTAGATACACTCTCCAAATTTAATTTTAACATTTCATGAATATCCTGAACAATCTCACGTGTTTTAATAGAAAGTTCTCGAACTTCCACAGCTACAATTGTAAATCCTTTTCCGTGTTCTCCTGCTCTTGCTGCTTCAATTGATGCATTTAGCGCAAGTAAATTTGTTTGGTTAGCTATCTCATCAATAGCTGTAATAACTTCTGCAATTTGCTTTGTTGAACTACTAATAGAACTCATAGCCACGACCATATCATTTGCAATAACTTTACTATCGTTAGCTTTTTGTATCATATCTTCCATAATATCATGGCTTCTATCCATACTTTCTAAATCCTCTAACATTTTTCCTGTAGTAGCATCTATACTATTTTTGAATTCTGTTAATAAGTCATATTGCTCCATAGTAACTGCTGCTAAATCCATTGCAGAATTGGAAATATGCATAGAACCACTAGATACCCCGTCTGCTGATAATAATGTTTCTGAAAATACGTCATTTAATTTTAATGAAATATTTTCTAAAGAGGCTTTGATTTGCCCAAAGTCCCCTACATATAATAACGTTGGGTGCGATGTATAGTCTCCTTCTGAGAAATCATGTAATATAGTTGAAATTTCTTCTATATAATTAGAAATATTTCTTGATAAACTGTGTGTGGCATCTACTAATAACTGTATTTCTTCTGTTTCACATTTCACATCAGATACATCAACTCTCATGCAACCATTAGCTACTTCTGATAATGCTGCTGTTATTCTCTCTAATGGTTTCATATATTTATCTGTATATTTTCTCAGCAAAATAGCCGCAACAAACATAGAAATCATAATCATTATTATTCCAAAAATTACATTATATAATGCTGACTCAAATCCTTTAGAAATTTCGCTAGTTACGATTTTCCAATCTGTTCCCTCTATATAATTGTATGATGCGTAAGTCCAGTTACCGAAAACTTGTGGAATATATGTAATTTCCCCTGGTTCATTGTACAATACTGGTACATAATCTGGATTATACCCTGGTACATAAATTGAATTGCTTGCATCAAATCTAAAAACTGGATCTTTGTGGAAAATAAGAATATTCTCATTATTTACAATAAAAATTTCTGTATTATAATCTGAGATTTTTTCCATAGCTTCCAAAATTTCTCTTTGGTCTATAATTACCGAAATAACTCCCACAACTTTTCCTTGACTCATAACTTTTTTTGAAACCGATACGCCAATTTCCCCAGTTGCCGCACGTACAAATGGCTCTGTAATATAAGCCTCATCACTTTCTATTGCTCCAACATACCATTCTTTTCTAGTTGGATCATATGTTGGATCATCTGGCACCCATCTTTGTGAATGAGCTATTTGTCCGTCTGCTGTTGCAAAATAAATAGCGTCAATCTCTTCCAAATCTTTTGCTTGTGAAACTAAATATTCTTGTAAATTATCCATTTCTAAATAACTTCTGTGAATTGTAATATCTCTCGCCAATACGTCAATTAAAACTACTTGTTCCCCCAGCCAACTTGTAAAATTTCTAGCTGCCAAATTGTTATGTAATTGCAAAATTTGAGTCGTGCTATCTCTTGAGGTGTAAATTAAATTTACAATTTGCAAACTAGTTGTTATAAATAAAATGACACTCATCATTATAGTTACTACAACCCTAGTTTGCTTTCCTAGCGTTTTTTTAGTATTTTTGTTGCTTACCATTATATCTCACTCCCTTTTGTACAACTTTTTTATTCTTAGTATTTTTATACCTTGGTGTGTTTTTGGAATAAATATACTAAAGAACTAGCTTTCATATCTTGATTATATCATAACAATACAAATTTTCAATGGAGATAGTCTATATTTAATATAAAGTATACAACTTCTTAATATTTTTATTATCAAAGTTACTTGTCCCTCTTAATAATCTCTTTACACGACAGCATAATAAACAAAACAATAATATTATTTTTAGATATAAATTTTTATTTACTTAAGTAAATTTTCTGTCAATTGCAGTTATACTTCTTATCAAGTTCATATTTTTCATAATAAAAACTGTTGTATTCCAATTCATAGAACCTTGTTTGGTAATCAACTTAATATTTGTTAAACAATTGGTTAAATGTGTATGGTATACATTAATAAAAGTATCAGACAATCCATAAATAAATATTAATAATTTTAGATGTAAATATTAACAATTTGTTATTTATCAAAAATTTGTTAATTTTTTTATATTTTAAGCTTGTCTGCCATCAAATTTAATTTTATTACAAAAAAATAAGCCATCGTTTGATGACTTATTAAAGTTGTTTTTAGATTTTAAAATGCTCCATCTGACCTTTTAGACTCACTGCCTGTGCTGCTAATTCTTCACTTACAGCTACATTTTCTTGAGAAATTGAAGATGTTTTTGATACTTCTTTAAATAGTTGCGAAGTTCCATCTACAATCTTACTTAGTGAGTCTCTTTGCTCTAAGGAATTATCTTTAATTTGTTTTGATACTTCTGCACTTTCTATAGTTGCTTCTACGATATTGTTTAGGGCTGATGTTGTAAGACCCACCATTTCTTCCCCTTTATTTACACTATCTAAATTAATTCTAAGCATATCGTAAATATCTTGTACAATTTCACGTGTTTTAATAGAAAGTTCTCGCACTTCTGTGGCTACAATAGAGAAGCCTTTTCCATGTTCTCCTGCTCTTGCTGCTTCTATTGCTGCATTTAGTGCCAGAAGATTTGTTTGATTTGCGATATCGTCAATTGATGATATAACTTCTGAAATTTGCTTTGTTGAACTAGTAATTTGACTCATAGCATCAACCATATCATTTGCAATCGCTTTGCTATCATTAGCTTTGTGAGTCATCTCTTGAATGATATTATAGCTCTTATCAATTTGTTCTATATCACTAATCATTTTTTCTGTAATACTTTGAGTTGTGTCCTTAAATTGCACCAATAATTCGTGCTGTTCCATTGTAATTGTGGCTAATTGAATTGCTGAATTAGCTATATGCTCAGAGCCTGCACTTACATCGTCTGCTGAACTCAATGTATCTCCTAATAATCCACGTAAATTATTAGCAATTTCTATCATAGACTCTTTCATCTGCCCAAAATCTCCAATGTATACTTGTTCTGGAGTTTTTGTAAAATCTCCTTCAGAAAATGCCTGTAATACTTCTGAGATTTCAAAAATATAGCCCGAAATTGTTTTTGATAAATCATTTGTTGCTGTTACTAGTCTTTCTAACTCTATTGTTTCGCAATCAATATTTGATGTGTCCACCTTCATGCTTCCTTTTGAAACTTGTGTTAATAGTTCTGTTACTTGCTCAATTGGTGACATATATCTGTTTGTAAATTTGTTAATCAAAATCCCTGTAATTATAAACGAAATAGACATTGCTACTATCGAAAGACCTATATGCCCCAAAATTTGTAGTGTAATTGTTGATACTTCGCTAGAAACTATTTGCCAATTTGTATTTGCCAAAGGAGTGTATGCCGAATAAATTACATCTATTCCAGATGGTATTCTAACTACTTCTCCTGCTTTAGCCTCCAAAACTTTTGAGTAATATGGATTTATATCCGTTGGGTACACTACTGCATCTACCTCTGGTTGAAGTTCTGGATCTTCATGGAATATAATTTCTCCTTGCTCATTAATAATAAAAACTTCTCCTTCTCCTGAAGTTTCTTTTAGAAGTTCTATTACTGGTTGAGCTGTTAAGTTAATTCCAAAAATACCTACTGTTCTTCCATTATCTTTAATTTGATTTGTTAATGTAATTGTAAATTCTTGTCTTGAGTTATTAAAGTATAAATCCGTTATGTAGATGCCATTAGTTGCCATTGCTCCTTGCCACCAACCTCTTTGCGTTAAATCATCTCCTGCTGCTGCTCTCCAATTTGTTGAGTGAGCTATTCCATAAGTTCCGTCTGCTGATTTTGTTGTTTCTACAAAGTAAATTGTGGTATTTGGTTCATCTGTAATTTTTGGAATTAATTCCATAAAATATTTTTCTAGCGTTTCTAAGTCGGTATAGCTTTTGTTGATTTCTAGTTCAGTTGAAATTAATTCTACTAGTAATAATTGATTTTCTAGCCAACCTTCAAACTCTGATGCCACTAATGATGTTCTTTGCCCTAATGCTGATACTGAAGCTCTCGTTGTTGATAGTGTTAGGTTTGCAATTTGAAATATCGTTGTACTTACCAATGTGCAAATCATAAGTATGTTAAATACTATTCTGGTCTGTTTGCTCAAGCTTCTTTTTTGTGTCATATAAAATTCCCCCTCCTAATTTGATTAACATATTTATTGTACCATAAAAAGGTTGTAAAAAAAACAGTAAGAAGTTTCCGTATATAGGGGAAACTCCCTCCTGTATATCTTTGACCTAAAACTATATTTAGATTAAATCTTAAATTGCTCTATTTGCCCTTTGAGGCTTGTCGCTTGGGCTGCTAACTCCTCACTAATTGCTACATTCTCTTGTGAAATTGAAGATGTTTTTGATACTTCTTCAAATAGTTTGCCTGTTCCTTGTAAAATTTCATCTAAAGACTCTCTTTGTTGTAATGAGTTATCCTTAATTTGCTTAGAAACTTCAGCACTTTCTGCTGTTGCACTAACAATTTCACTAAGTACATCTGTAGTAAGCCCCACCATTTCTTCTCCTTTAGTTACACTATCTAAGTTGATTTTTAGCATCTCATAAATATCTCTTACAATTTCTGTAGTTTTTGTAGATAGCTCACGGACTTCTCCTGCAACTACTGCAAATCCTTTTCCGTTATCCCCAGCTCTTGCTGCTTCTATTGCTGCATTTAATGCCAGAAGATTTGTTTGATTTGCGATTTCATCAATTTGGCTCATAACCTCAGAGATTTGTTTGGTTGACTCTGTAATTTGACCCATAGCGCTAACCATCTCATTCGCTACTGCCTGACTATTGCTAGCTTTGTGCGTCATACCTTGAATAATATCATACCCTCTATCAATTGCCTTAATATCTTCAATCATTTTGTTTGTAATTGTATCTGTTGTATCTTTAAAATATAATAATAATTCGTGTTGATCCATTGTAATTGTGGCTAATTGAATTGCCGAATTTGCAATATGCTCAGAACCATAACTTACATCATCTGCCGAAATCATAGTTTCTTTTAATACAACTTTTAATTTATCAGCAATTTCTATGATAGCTTCTTTGATATGCCCAAAATCTCCAATATATACTTGTTCTGGAGTTTTTGTAAAATCTCCTTCTGCAAAATTTGTTAAAATATCAGATATCTCTAGTATATAATTGGAAATGTTGGTTGAAAGCTCTGTTGTTGCCGAAACTAGTTCGTCTAACTCTTTTGTTTCACAAGCAATATGAGAAGCATCAATTTTCATTTGACCATTTGATACCTCACTTAAAAGCCCAGTAACTTGTTCAATAGGCCCCATATATCTATCCGTAAATCTGTTTATCAAAATTCCTGTTATTATAAATGAAACTGTAATTGCCATTATGCTTATCCCAATGTGAGCTAGCACCTGCATAGCTATATGTGACTCTTCAGCAACTACAATTTTCCAAGTAGTTCCATCTATTTTATTATATGAAGCATAGACAGTATCTATCCCCTTAGTTGTAACATAATTTGGTGTTCCTTCTGGCTTACTCATTACATCAATATAATGTTTATCATAGTCCCCAATATATAACATTTGTCCAGCTAGCAAATTTTTATCTTCATGAAAAATTATATTATTTTCACTATTAACTATAAAAACTTCTGTATCCCCCTCACTTAATTGGTCCAACACTTCTATCAAACTTTCAACCGAGAAATTTGCACAAAAAACTCCATCTATTCTCCCCGAATTTATGACTGGCTTAGATATAGAAATAACTAATTCTCCTTTGGCTATTGAAACAAACGGTTCTGTTATATGTATTCCATTACTTTCTACAGCACCAATATACCATTCTCTTTCTCTTACATCATAATCTGGATCAGCAGAACGCCATCTTTCCCCATGTGCCATTTCATTTCTTGCATTTGCATAATACATTGATTGTACTGTGTCGTCCATCGAGCTAAACAATGTTACAAGATGATTTTCAAGTACTGTCATATTAAAAAAACTTTTACTTGTTTCGATTTCTCGAGCCATTGTATCTATCATCATAATTTGGCTATTTAGCCACCCCTCAAATTTGGCTGCTGTTAAATCTGTGTGTTGTGTAATAGTAGATAGTGTGTTTTTGTGAGTATCAATCGCTAAGTTTCCTACTTGAAAAATAGTAGTCGTAATTAAGGTCATGACCATTAATACATTAAATACTATTCTTGTTTGCTTACTCAAAGTTCTTTTGGTGTTCAAAATATCATCTCCTCATAAAAAATTTAATATAAAAAATTCCCAATTATTTATGTAATAACTTTTGCATAATTATATCACATTTCAATACATACACCAACCACTAAATAAGGTTTTTTACAAATTTTCTCATGGTTATATATTAATCAAAAATTATATTTTTACAATAGGTTATTTTTATTTTATCATCAATAAATAGTATTTGTATGTGAATTGTGTGAAGACTTTGTGAAGTGTGCTTTATAAACCAAAACTTATACCTTTATCAAAAAATATAATACAAAATTTTTAAACCTATATTATAAATTCCAATTTTTCTACAGTTTTACTTTATAAATAGATTTTAATAAAAAAAAAAGCTTTTACCATCTTAAAATCTAAATTTTAACGTGATAAAAACTTTTTGCAATTATATTTTGAAATGTTGCATTTTTTCTTTTAATATTACTGATTGTGAAGCAAGTTCCTGACTGACTGCCACATTATCATCAGAAATATCCGATGTTTTTGCTACTCCCTCAAATAAACTTGTAGTTTTTGCTAGGATTTCATCAAGTAAAATTCTTTGTGCCTCAGAATTATCTCTAATCTGTCTTGATATTTCGGCACTTTTTGCACTTTCCTCAACAATAATTCCTAGTGAGTCTGTCGTCAGATTTACCATCTCCTCACCTTTGTTTACGCTTGCTAAATTGAGTTCTAACATCTCGTAAATATCTTGTACTATCTCTCGTGTTTTATTTGCAAGCTCTCTAATTTCTGCCGCCACCACTGCAAATCCTAATCCGTGAATTCCTGCGTGGGCTGCTTCTATTGCCGCATTTAGTGCCAAAAGATTGGTTTGGTTTGCGATTTCATCAATTTGGGTCATAACTTCAGAAATTTGTTTTGTTGACTGAGTAATAAGTCCCATTGCTTGAACCATCTCTGTTGCAATTTGTGTGCTTCCTGATGCTCTTTGGTTCATATCTTGTACTATTTCATAACTTCTTGCTCCTTGCTCGATACCACTTATCATCTTGTCAGTAACTGTTGATACAGTTGATTTAAAGACTTGCAATAACTCATATTGCTCTTTAGTTACACTGCTTAATTGTACTGCTGATTGTGAAATAATATTTGAAGTTCCACTAACTTCTGTTGCTGCTATTGTTGTTTCTGAGAAAGTCCCTTTTAATTTATCTGTAATGTTCCCCATTGAGCTTTTGATTTCTCCAAATTCTCCAACATAATCTGCTTCTGGGACTTTTGTAAAATCTCCTCTTGAGAAATATTGAAGTACTTCAGAAATCTCATTTATATATCCAGATAATATTGCTGATAGGTCTGTTGTTGCATCAACTAAATTTTTGATTTCGTAAGTTTCACAGTGAATTTGTGTTGTATCAACTGTTGTCTTTCCTTCAGAAACTGCAGTTAGTGCCACTGCTACATCTTCTATTGGTGTTATATATTTTTGAGTAAATCTGTTTGTAAAATATCCAACTACAACATAACTAATTACTATTGCCACAAAACTTAGCATGATATGTAGCAATACTTGTAGATTTGTATCTGATACTGCTGTTGAAACTACTTTCCAATCGGTATTATTAATTACTTCATACGAAGCATAAACAGCATTAAACCCTCCTACATTAACTTTTACCTTTTGCCCTTCTCTTCCATTTAATACGCTCTCATAGTCCTTACTAAGTATAGCAGCTGGCTGTAAAACAAATTCTTCGTTGGTATGTAATAATATGTTATTATCTCTATCAGTTATAAAAACTATAGACTCCTCTGTAGACAAATTACTTATTATTTCATTAAAACTTGCCATACTAAAGTTAACAACAAATACCCCAACCATATTATTTCCGTCCATAACTTTTGTTGAGATTGAAACCACATTATCTTGTATTTTTGTATTAAAATATGGGTCTGTAATATTTACTTCGTTTTCTAATGCCCCAGTGTACCATGGTCTTGTTGTTGAGTCCCAGCTTGGGTCATCAGAACGCCAGCCTTGTGAGTGAGCCATTTTGTTATCTGGTGTTGTAAAAAATATTGCATCTATCTCACTCCCTTTAAGATT
>MDSP01000002.1_pt1 | contig 84330 bp, 69 predicted proteins | sample 1005811 | NCBI WGS metagenome assembly MDSP01 (sample SAMN05526596, study PRJNA338239) | gut metagenome | isolation source: stomach gut content | host: Naso elegans | place: Saudi Arabia: Red Sea | collected 2011-04
AAATTTCATTTGGTGTAATATTAACATATTTTGATGTTGTTATAACAAATTGCTATACATAATACAAAATTTCATTTGTTATATGTTATTTTTCACAATGATTTATAAGGAGGATTTAAAATGATAGGAACTCAACCATTTGACCAAACTTATAGCTTAGGTTATGAAGTGAACCACGATGATTGGTCGCCATTTCCACGTGTTAACCGTTTACGCCAAACTTTTTTAGATAGACCGTATGAGGTTGATGTAGAAAGACTTCGTTTAGTTACACAGGCGTATAAAAATAATGAAAACGCTCCTCGTAAATTACAATGTGCATACGCTTTTGAAAATATTTTGTTAAATACAACTTTGTATATTTATGAAAAAGATTTAATAGTTGGAGAAATTGCTGCACCAGCCAAAGCGTCTCCAATTTACCCAGAATTTTCCGTAAAATGGATTATTGATGAGATTTTACATCACCCATTTGAGGAGCGTGCAAACGACCAATTTTACATTAGAAATGATGAAGATAGAAAGGAAATCGTTGAGCTATGTAGATATTGGGAGGGCAAAACAGTAGATGATTTGGTGACGGCAAGGCTGGAAGAGGCTCAAACTGTAGGTTCTCAAGTTGGTGATAAAGTTTTCCAAACAAATGTGTATCAATATGCAGGCATTGGACATTTGGCTATGGATTATCAAATGCTAATGGAAGAAGGGTATAATGGAATTATTTCTCGTGCTAAAAATGCCCAATCTAAATTGAATAAAAAAGACCCTGAATACGCTGATAAACGTGACTTTTACAAAGCAATGATAATTATGTTGGAGGCTTCTAAAAAGTATATTGAACGTTATGCAAACCTTGCAAAAGAGATGTCTAAATCAGAAACTGACCCAGCTAGAAAGCAAGAATTGGAAAATATTTCTGATAACTGTTTTGCAATTGCAGGGCCTGCTCCTAAAACATTTTGGCAAGGTGTACAGCTGTTTAATATTGCAACAACGCTTACTCAAATTGAAGGGAATGGACATTCGATTTCATATGGACGTATGGACCAATGGTTATATCCATTGTATAAAAATGAGATTGAAAAAGGCACTTTAACTAGAGAATTTGCCCTAGAAATTTTGGAAGTACAATTTGTTAAGATGAATAATCCTACAAAACTTAAAGATAAAGGAACGGTAATTGTTCGTAATGGTCGTGGATTTGGAGGGGAAAGCCTTACAATTGGAGGTGTTGACTCACAAGGAAATGACGTTACAAATGACCTTACAATGTTGGTGTTAGAAGGTTCGGCACACACTAGAATGATGAACCCTTGGGTGTGTGTACGTATGCATGAAAATACACCGTATGAACTAAAAGTAAAAGCTGTTGAATGTATTCGTGCTGGATATGGTCACCCAAAATTATTTAACGATGCTCCAACTATTAAAGCTATGATGAAAAAAGGAATGCCACTTGAAGAAGCTCGTGATTATGTAGTAGTTGGGTGTGTTGAGCCAAGTTTACCTGGGAAAGAATTTGGTTGGCATGATGCTGCATATGTAAACACTGCAAAGATGATGGAAATGGTAATTAATGGTGGAATGTGTCTTGATGGAGGAGTATTTGGAAAGCAAATTGGGCCAAATACTGGTTCGTTAGAAACTTATCAAACGTTTGAAGAAGTGTTAGAAAGTGTGGATAAGCAATTTGACTATTGGTGTGACCAAATGTGTAGTAGTCTAAATATTATAGAAGATGCCCATATGATGAGAAAGCCAACGCCTTATGTTTCAGCGTTTTTCCCAAATTGTATAGAAACTGGAAAAGATTTATCTGAAGGTGGAGCAAAATATAATGGTATTGGGCCTCAAGCTAGTGGTATCGCTACTTGTGCAGATAGTTTGGCAACAATTAAACAACTTATGTTTGATGAAAAAAGTTATACAGGAGCTGAACTTTTGCAAGCAATTAAAGATAACTGGGAAGGTCATGAGAAACTTTATGCATTAGTTAATAGTGAAAAAATTCATCACTATGGTAATGATGATGATTATGCAGATGATTTGTTCAAATTTATGTTTGAATGTTATTGTAGACATATTGATGGCAGAATTACAAGACGTTCAGGTGGAAAATTTAGCCCAGGGGTATACTCTGTAAATGCTAATGTTGGAATGGGATTGTTTACAAATGCCTCATTAGATGGCCGTTTTAAAGGGGAAGCAATTTCGGATAACATGGGACCAGTCCACACTGATGGTGGTTCTCACGATATCGCAGGTCCAACAGCACTTGCAAATTCTGTAGGTAAAGTAGACCATAGTATGGCTACAAATGGAACGTTATTAAACTTGAGATTTCCACAAGAAGCAGTGGCAGGAGTTGAAGGTCGTGATAATTTGGTGAACTTTATTGACGCTTATATGTCAAGACAACCGATGCATGTTCAATTTAACATAATGAATGCCGCAACTATGAGAGCAGCCCAAGAAAACCCAGAAAAATACAAAGATATGCTTGTTCGTGTAGCAGGATATAGTGCGTATTTTGTAGAACTTGGAAAGCCTCTTCAAAAAGATTTAATCCAACGTACAGAACTTAACTTTTAATTATTGAGGAGCTTTTTGCTCCTCAAATTACATAATTTGAAAGGAGATATGTCTATGGTATTTGAATTTAATTACATTTTAGTAGGGCTTATGCAAATAGTAGGATTTTTTGTGCAAGGTTGTACAGGGTTTGGGTGTACGGTTATTGCTGCATCTGTAACAAATGGATTTTTGGGTACAGAAATAGGTGTACCATATGGAACATTGATTACATTGCCATTCTTACTATATCTTGGAATTACAGGGATTAAAGATGTTTCTTGGAAAGACCTTGGAAAGATAGTTGTTCTTTGTTTACCTGGGCTATTTATCGGAAACTATTTAACATCAATTATATCAGAAACTCAAGCGAGAATTGGAATTGGGGCAATGGTAACGTTTATTGCTACAATGAATATTTACAAATGTATAATTAAACCATTAGTTTTAAAGCATGAAGTTAGTGATGAAGATGTTCCAGATACACCAATTAGAATAGCTGTTCGTTATGGAGCGTTATTATTAGGGGGAATTGTTCATGGTGCATTTAACATTGGTGGGCCATTAATTACGGTGTATACTATTGCTGCTGTAAAACAAAAAGAGAAGTTCCGTAACACAATGACTTGGGTATGGATTGTTCTAAACTCGATTAATGCAGTGAATTTTTATAATGCAGGAAGACTTGCTTCACCAGAATTGTGGGGGTCATTAGCAGTAGGAGTACCTATGGCTGGAGTTGGATTTTATTTTGGTATGAGATATTTAGCGAAAATTAACCGTGAGCAATTTTTACGAGTTGTATACGTGGTACTATTCATTATTGGGGCAGATATGTTAATTAGAAATTTAATGGTATTATTTTAGTATATTATAAAGGAAGAAACTCGTACCATTTTGGGATTTAATAAGGAAAGTGAGGGGTAATTATGGATAGTGGTATAATTTTTAATGTTCAGAGATATACAATTCACGATGGACCAGGGCTTAGAACAGAATTTTTTTTGAAGGGTTGCCCCTTGCGTTGTCCTTGGTGTGGCAATCCCGAAAGCCAAAAGTCCAACATAGAGCTGGGAATATATTCCAAAAAATGTATTGGAGTTGAGAAATGTGGAGATTGTATACAGGTTTGTAAACAACAGTCCTTATTGTTTTCGGAAGATGGAAAAATTCATTCGATTGACAAAAAAAAATGTGTTAACTGTCGTTTATGTGCGAAAATTTGCCCGTCTGTAGCAATTAAGGAGTGGGGTAAAGTTATGAGCGTTGAAGATTGCATGGAAATTGTACGAAAAGATAAGCATTTTTATGAAACTTCGGGGGGTGGAGTAACAATTTCAGGTGGTGACCCTTTAGTTCAGGTGGAGTTTGTAGTAAAATTATTTAAGGCCTGCCGACTGGAAAAAATTCACACCTGTTTTGAGTCAGATTTTCATGCGAAATTTAACAAAGTTGAAAAGTTGCTTCCTTATACAGATTTATTTATTGCAGATTTAAAACATATGGACAGCTTAATTCACAAACAATTTACAGGGGTAGGCAATGAGCTTATACTTGAATGTTTGGAACAGCTTGCAAAAACAGGGATACCTATTATATTAAGAATACCTATTATTCCAAATTTTAATGACACTCAAAAAAATATGGAACAAACAGCAGATTTTATATTAAATAACATGAATAATAATGTACGAACGTTACAGCTTCTAAGTTTTATGCGCCTTGGTGAGGAGAAGTATAAATCGCTTAACTTGCCATACCCTATGCAAGATTTGGAGGTGGATAGAGAAGTTTTAACCCAAAAAGTTCATAAATATGTAGAATATTTTAGCAGTCGTGGAATTCATGCAATAGCAGGCACTAAGGAAAAACACATTTAGGAGGTGTCTTATGAGTACAAACGACAACACAGTAAACACACAAATGCGAATTATACACATTTTACTAGGCCCATTAATTTTTCTTTTATGTAGCATATTTTTTGCAAACGCCCTATCTCCAACGGGTGCGCAATCAATAGGGGTGCTATTTTGGATGATTTTTTGGTGGATAGCTCGACCAGTAGACATAACGATTACAGGAATGTTACCAGTAATAATTAATGCAATTTATAATATTGTACCAATGTCAACAGTAACTTCTTCATACGTATCAGATAGTATAATATTAATTTTTGGTTCTGGGCTTTTGTGTATGGCTTGGCCAAAAATAGGGTTGGATAAACGAATTGCACTACGAACATTATCGCTTATTGGGCCTTCCATGAAATCACAAATTACGGGTTGGCTTTTGGCAAGTATCGTCTTATCTACAATGATGCCAAACGTTGCAGTATGTGCATTGTTTTGCCCAATAGCAGTTTCTATGTTTAAGGCTGCTGGTTATGAGGACATAACAAAATGTAAGCCAGCAGTTCCAATTTTGCTTGCTGTAGGTTGGGGTGTAAGCCTTGGTGGTTCGGCATCTCCACTAGGTGGGGCAATGAATTTGGTTGCCATTTCGCAAATAGAACAATATACTGGAGTTGAATTTATGTATATTGATTGGGTAATTAGAACGCTTCCTTATACAGTGCTTGCCTCTGGATTATTGCTTGCTGGAATGCTTATGATGCCGCTTGATGTTAAGCAACTTAGTGGAACAAAGGAATATTTTAAAAAGAGTTATGCCGATTTAGGGCCTATGAAACGTGATGAAATAATATGCGCTATTTTGTTTATAATTACGGTTGTGGGAGCGTTTTTGAGACCTCTCTACCAAGATATTTTTCCAGCATTAGCACCAGCGTATTTATTTTTGATTATGGGAAGTTTAACATTTTTTATAAGTTCATCTCATGATAAAAACTTTTTGGTTAGTTGGAATGAAGCTCAAGAAGGTACGATGTGGGGAATGATGATTTTATTTGGAGGAGGTTTGGCACTTGGTCAGCTGATAAATAATTCAGGGGCAAGTACGAATATTGCAAGTATAATCTCATCTCTATCATTAGACGGAGGTATAACAACTATAATTGTATTCGTAATTGTTGCCAGAGTTTTATCAGAAGTTACAAATAGCACAACTTCAGCAGCTGTAGTAGTACCAATAGTTATAGGGTTTGCAACACAAGTTGGACTAAACGTTTTGCCATACTGGTTAATAATTACAATGGCCTTTAATGCCGAATTTATGCTACCAATTAGCGTACGAGCAATACCAGTAGCGTACGGGCTAGACGCAAGTACTATGTTAAAATCAGGATTTATTATGTCAGCAATGAATGTAATTTTAGTAATAGCATTTGGTTATATAGCGATGAATAATTGGTCATTGTTCCATTATTTATCAAATTTTAATTTTTAATAATAGGGGGATTTAGCGATGAAAGATTTTAGATTTAAAGTTCCACAAACTATTGAATTTGGACTTGGAAGCCTCAAAAAGCTACCAGAATTTCTTGAGGAAAACAACTCACAACACGTATTTTTAATATCAGATAAAGGATTAGAAAGTATTGGTCTTGTAGATAAAGTACAAAAAATCATTTCTGATAGTGGTATAAGTTGTACAACATTTTTAGAAATATCTCCAAATCCTACTATTGAGATGGTAAACGAAGCCGCAAAACTTTATAAACAATGTGGAGCAACTAGCATCGTGGCACTTGGTGGTGGAAGCCCTATAGATGTTGCAAAAGCTGTTGGGGTGCTTGTAGTTTATGGTGGCAAAATTACGGATTATGAAGGTATGCACAAAGTTCCAGGTCCAATTGTTCCTATGATTGTTATTCCAACAACTGCAGGAACAGGAAGTGAGGCTACAGCATCAGCCGTTATTACAGATGAACAAAGAAACTATAAAATGACCGTATTTACTTATGAAATTTTACCAAAATACGCAATACTCGACCCAGAACTTATTATGACAGCTCCAGCTTCAATTTCAGCAGCTTGTGGAGTAGATGCATTTATTCACGCATTAGAGGCTTATATTTCAAGAAACGCTTCTCCGTTTTCTGATATGATGGCAGAAAAAGCTATGGAATTAATCGGTAGAAGTTTGAGAAGATTTGTTGCAAATAGAAGCGATGTGGAGGCAGCTTGTGATATGATGGCAGGTTCAAATTTTGCAGGAATATCGTTTGCTTGGGCAAGACTTGGGAATATTCATGCACTCAGTCACCCAGTAAGTGCATATTTTCACGTACCTCATGGTGTGGCAAATGCAATTTTGATGCCAACAGTTATCGAGTATAATGCACTTGCTGACAATGGTAGATACGAAAAAATTTATAACTATATTAGCACCCAAAAAGAGCCTGTGCAAAACTTTAAACCAGAAATGTTAGCTGAAGAACTTAGAAATCTCAATCAAGATTTGGGAATTCCAAATAATTTATCGGCTGTTGGAGTAACTGAAGATTTAATAGAAACTATGGCAAAAGATGCTATGACGAGTGGAAATATTTTGGCAAATCCACGCCAAAGCACAGTTGTAGACCTTGTAAATTTATACAAAAAAGCATTATAATATATGCCTTCCTCTTTGGAAGGTTTTTTTATTTCTCGTGTTGTAATATCAATAAATAGTTGCTATGTATGTTATAATAAATTTAAAATTTTGAAAGGACTAGGTGATATGAAAGAAATTGGTTTTATGGAAGTTGGAAAATTTAAGATTGGTCACGCTCAAGATGTTGAAGGAGCAACGGGTTGTACGGTTTTTTTGCCAGATGAATGTGCAGTAGCTGGGGTGGATATTAGAGGTGGTGGACCTGCTTCAAGAGAGGCTCATTTATTAGATAGTCAAATGGCTGCAACAGGAATTCATGCAATTTTATTATCTGGAGGTTCTGCGTTTGGGCTAGATGCAGCAGGTGGAGTTATGCAATTTTTGGAAGAAAGAAATATTGGATTTGATGTTGGAGTAACCAAAGTCCCTTTGGTGTGTCAAAGTTCGCTTTTTGATTTGATGGTTGGGGATATGAAAGCAAGACCAAATAAAGAAATGGCGTATGAAGCTTGTCAAAATGCTAGTTATAACGAAAATGAACAAGGTAATATTGGTGCTGGAACTGGCTGTACTGTAGGAAAAGTTTTAGGTCCTAAATATGCAATGAAATGTGGGCTTGGAACTTATGCTACTCAACTTGGAGATATAAAGGTTGGTGCGTTAGTTGCAGTTAATGCACTTGGTGATATTTATAACCCAGAAACAGGCAAACAAGTTGCTGGGCTATTAACTCCAAACAAAACTAGTTTGCGTTCTTCAGAAAGTGTTTTATATGAGCAGACTCAGCCTAATTTATTTACAGGAAATACTACACTTGGCATAGTCGTTACCAACTGCAAATTTAGCAAATCTGAAATGAATAAAATTGCAAGTATGGCTCATAATGGATACGCTCGTGCAATTAGCCCTGTGCATACTACTGCTGATGGTGATAGTATTTATGCTGTTTCTACAGGAGAAGTTGAGTCCGATGTTAATGTTATTGGAACGCTTGCTTCTCGAGTAATTGAAAAAGCTATTTTGAGTGCTGTTTTGCATACAAAGAGTGCCTATGGATTTAAAGGGGATTACCCCCTCTAAAATATAGGATTACACTAATTTTCTAAGTTCTATAGCTCTATATCTAAAAGGAATATATGTTTTTGGATCTTCAATTAAGGTATCTGTAAAATTGATAATCATATCCCTAATTGCTGGAGAACTTAGTTCTTTGTTTAACTTTGCGATGTTCTTTAATAATAAATTAGCTGGATCATTTAATGCTTTATCAAAATCATAAAGAGGTGCTTGGGATTTTGCATTGGTATCTACATTTACCAAATATCCAAAATTTCCTGAGTGCCTATCTGTATTTCCGATTATTGCATCTATAATCAACATTTCTAGTCCAAAATCAAATTCATTTATGATATCATACATACTATACCCACACCCAGAATACAAAACGTGGCTACTTGCTGGCTCTAAATAATTAAAAGCGTTAGTAAAATTGGTAGTTTGCGTGTATTTTTCGGTTAATAAATAAGGAGCAACAGGTACATTTAATTGTTTACATAACTTATAACTTTCGTATTCATTTTGGTTATATGGCTTTAATAAAATTGTTTTATCTATCCAATGTTTATCCAAAACGCCATTTGTAATAATGGTAGGGATAGAGCCTGTCCGATATTTTGGCAAATTATCAAGGGTTGACCCCCAAAACAGCTGATAATATGGCGAAATATCTTCAAATTTAATATGACTAGTTTCTTCTTTTATCCAATATAAATCTGATAGAGATAGCAAATATGTTTTGATATCAAAGTTTTTGTGGTTATTTTTTAGGGCATGGCGCAAAAGCAGAGTTGCAGTCTTATTTTTTTTATTACTTTTTCTAATATTTCTCCAGTTTATAAAAGCCTCATAACAAGGATTTGTCTGTAAAACTTGAGGTAAATGGTTGGTAGAAATTATAGTGTTAGTTGTAATGTTATATAAAGGAGTATTTTTAACGTATAGTATTAAGTTTGGTGTTGCTGTTGTTGATTTAAATAAAATTTTATCAAATTTCCCCATAACTTTCCTCTCCTCAATAGTGTTTATTGCAGTATTGCCAAAAAAAAATCTTCTTAAACACATCAAAAAATTTTTTTATATATTATATTACTAGCAACAACTTTTAATGCCTCCCCCTATACAAAAATAATAATTACGATACAATTAACATAGAAAATTATACTAAAGGAGAACATTATGTATAGACTTAAAAATTTATCGGCTCAAAAGGTAATCATTGCGGCTCATAGAGGTACTTTTGGGGCAAATATTATTCAAAATACTATTCCTGCATTTTTGACTGCGATAAAACAAGGCGCTGATATGATTGAAGTTGATGTTATTAGCTCTAAAGATGGCGTTTTGTATGGCTTTCATACTTGTGCCGAAGCTTCTTTGGGTATGAGTGTAAATATTTCGGAGTTGACAAGTTTGGAGATTGATAAACATAATTGCCACAACGTTTTGGAACAAAAATCAGGGTTTACTCTCAATCGTCTAACCGATATTTTGGAGCAGTTACGAGGTAAATGTTTTATAAATATTGACCGTGCATTCGTTGATAATTGGGAAGGTGTTATTAATATTATTGAGGAGGCAAACGCCCAACAATATGTGCTTTTGAAATCTCCACCACAGGAGCAATTTTTGGTTTCGTTACAAAATAAAAAAATTATGTATATGCCAATATTAAGAAGTCTTAAAGAGTTTGAATTAGTCAAAAAATTTGATATAAATATTGTAGCTGTAGAATTAATTTTTGATACGCTAGAGCATGAATTAGTTTTGCCTGAAACTATGAAATCATTTGAAAATGCAGGATTATTAACGTGGGTAAATGCAATAGACATGGGTGAAGAACATAATTTATCGGCAGGTCTTACAGATACGAAAGCAATTTTGGAGAGTGAAGAAGATAATTGGGGAAAATTAATTGAGCTTGGTTTTAATATTATCCAAACTGATTGGCCATCAATTTTAGACTCTTATTTAAAAACGATATAATGCTACTATACTCTGGATTTTTGTATCTGGAGTTTTTTACTATTTATTTTGTGAAAATGTATATCAGTATATAAAAATGTTAGGGGTTTCTTCCTTATTATAGATTATGTAAAAGTTTAATTGTGAATTATTATACTTGGATATAATTTCTAAACTGCTTGTCTATGTAGGCTTTCCCCCAATGACCCAAAAATACACTGAATTTATACCCATCTAATAGTCAAGAAAAATTATTTTAACGTTATAACTACATTACCTAAAATTACCACACTTTTTAGGCAAAAACTTCACACAAATTTCACACAAATAAGGCAAAATTAGAAATGTTATATGATAATATTACAAAATAGACAGGTTATTATGTGTAATTATTATAATAAAGTAATACTGATTTATTTACAATTAAAATCTTTTTTTATAATTCGGATTTGACATTTCAAATAAAATCGGATACGATATAACAAAGTTGATTGAATTTTACAAGAAATGCCCCCAAAACTTTCAAATCTTTAATCGTAAATACATAAAGTCGGGCATCTAAATTGAGAAAGGATTGATAAAATGAAAAAATTCGCTAAGAAGTTTGCATTACTATCTATGGCTAGCGTTTTAATGGCTGGTTCATTAGTTGGTTGTGGTTCTGATACTTCTAACAATAATAATAGTGGAAATACTACTCCTGCTACTGGTGATACAGGAAGTTCAAATAATAACGACTCTACATTTGCTCAAGGAGGAACTTCTGTTATTGCAATCGGTAACTTAAATGGAGTATTCTCGGCATTCTTTGGAACTACTGCATATGATAGATATATTTATGAGTGTGCTCATGAATACCTAATTACTGTAGATAGAGAAGGGCGATACATTCCAAACCTAGCTGACTTTACTATTGAAGAAATTACTAACGATGCTGGAGATTTACAAACAGTTTATACTTTTAAATTACAAGAAGGAATTACATTTAGTGATGGAGTTCCTATGACTGCTGATGATATTTTATTTGGATTTTATGTTTTATTAGATCCAACTTATGATGGTACTAGTACACTATTTACTGTAGATATCGTTGGTCTTGATGAGTATAGAAATGGTGATGCTACAGAAGTTGCTGGAATTCAAAGAATTGATGACCACACAGTTTCTGTAACTATTAATGGAATTGATGCTGGAGCATTAAATAAGTTTAGAGTTCACGTTCTTCCAGAGCATTATTATGGAGAAACTTTTGTTAAGGGAGATTTATCAGGAGTTAAAGCTAAAAATGGTGCGCCTCTTGGTTCTGGACCATTCGTATTTGAAGATTACTCAAACAACGTAGTTAGCTTTGTTGCAAATGAAAACTACCACAAAGGAACTCCAAACTTAGAAAAACTTAAGTTCCAAGTTACAGATTCAGCAAATTTATTTGAAGCTGTAAGAAGTGAGCAAGTAGATATTTCTGATCCAACTGCATCTCCAGACCAAGTTAAAATGGTTGAAGATGCTAGACTTCACTATGAGTTAACAGAGTATAACGGTTATGGTTATATCGGTATGAATGCTGAGCGTATTCCTGATATTAACGTACGTAAAGGGTTAATGCACCTTATGAACCGTGGACCTGCTGTTCAAACTTATTATGGAGATTTAGCTACAGTAATTGAGCGTCCTATGACAACTATTTCTTGGGCATACCCACAAGACGCAGAAGAATATTATGGATATAGCCCAGAAAAAGCTCTTGAATACTTTACACTTGCTGGATACGAAAATGTAGGTGGAAAGCTTATGAAAGATGGAGAGCAACTTCGTATTGAAGTAGGTATTTCTGCTAGTGGAACTATGGATCACCCATCTGCTCCTGTTCTTACTCAAATGAAAGTAGACCTAGAAAATATGGGTGGAGTTTTAGAAATTATGGATACAGATGGAACAGTATTCTTTGAAGTATTAAACGCTGAAGAGTGGGATATGTGGGTAGCGGCATGGACAGCAACTCCAGATCCAGACCTTTACCAAATTTATCACTCTGACGGGTCAACTTCAAGATACAACATCAACAATCCAGAGTTAGATAAACTTATTGAAGATGCTCGTACAACTAACGATGTAGATGTAAGAACTAATTTATATCACCAAGCATTAGATATTATTATGGACGAGGCTATAAATATGCCAATTTACCAACGTAAAAATATGTATGTTATTAATCCAGAATGGATTGACATTAATTCTTTACCAGAAAACATGACTCCATACCACACGTTCTACCAAGCACTTGATAATTTAGCACAACCTAAATAAATCACATCACAAAAAAGCTCCAGAGAATTTAATTTCTTTGGGGCTTTTATTTTATTGCAAAATAATATTAATTTTAACTCTTTTATACTTGATTTTTCCAGAAATTGAATGTATCAATTTTTAAAAAATTACATAATATATATATATTACGTTTGGAGGTAATTTATTTATGAAAAAAAGTATATTAAGATTAGGAATAGCGATAATTATATTTAAGGTTTTGGTAATGAGTATTAATTTATTTATAGAAAATATGGCGTTCTTCTTACAAGACCAATATAATATTTCCATAGATGAAAATTTGCACATTTACTTAACATTATTTAGTTGCACATCGTTTTTTATTGGGTTTCCTGTATACACTTTTTTGATGAGATACAAAAACGAGAAACCCCTACCAACCGAAAGAGCAAAAGTTTCTACACAATATTTAATAATTAGATTGCTAGTTATACTTTCGATTTGGGCAATATTAGCAGTATTACTACCCCCAGCCGATGTTATGAGTTTTAGAAGCATAGTAGATACTTTAGTTTTTACAGTAATTTTGTATCCAATAATGGAGGAAGTAATGTGGCGTGAACTCCTTTTTCCCGAGTTTGGGGAACTTGGAAAAAATAAATTTGTTGCAATAACAACAATTGGTTGGGCGTTTTTGATGCACAATATGCCAATCAATATGATGATTGCATTAGTTGCAGGATTTTTATTACTAGGTCCACTATATTACAAAACACAAAATATAAAATTATGTATATTTTTTCATTCGTTTATAAACTTATTTTTTGGATTAATATTATCAAACACCAAACTATTTTTTGGATATCAACTCTTTGGAATTAGCACTATGATGATAATTGCAATCATTATATGGGTAGCAACTATAGCCTACTATTTTACAACGAGAAATAAGCCTGTAGCCGAATAAATATAAGCCTCAAGGACTAACCCTCTTTGGGGCTTTATTTTGTAAAAAAACGAAATTACTAATATAGTACAAGTGAATTTTATCTATAGTATAACTTTCATTTGTTTCCCATTAATGCAGATGTATATATTTTTTGTTTAAACTTCCCCAAAAACAAACATTTTGTTTAAAAAATTTGTTTGTCCATAGCAAATCATACATTAATAAGTGCTTTATGGTAAAATTAGGATTTTATTTAGTGGCATTATTTACTAATAACATTACATAAATTTCAGTTTGTATGTTGAAAATACTATACGGTACGGTCGTATGGTACAAGTTGGATTAATTGGGTGTAAAATCTCAATTGACATTTATATATTTATACGATAAAATAAAACTCAACGATAAGAATTTTGCAAGACAAATAAAACCATCTTTCAAAATGTAAAATGATGGTTACGCAAACATTACACTTAATACATAGAAAGGACGAGCAAAATGAAAAAATTTGCCAAAAGATTTGCATTATTATCATTAACAGGCGTTGTAGCTACTACTAGTCTTGTTGGTTGTGGCTCAAGTTCAAATGATAACAATTCATCAAATCAAGCAAGTGCAGCTACTGGACCTAGTGGCACTACAGTTATTGCAATATCAAGCTTAAACGGAATTTTCAGTCCATTTTTTTCTCAAACGTCTTATGATAGAGTGATCCATGATGCAGTTCATGAATATTTAATCGAAATTGATAGAGATGGATTTATGATACCAAATCTTGCTAGTGTAGAGATGGAAGAAATCACTACTGATGGAAATATCCAAACAGTCTATACCTTTAAATTAAAAGAAGGTTTAACTTTTAGTGATGGAGAGTCAATTACTGCTGATGATATTATTTTCAATTATAAGGTTTATGCAGACCCTACATATGATGGAGCTTTGACAGTTAGTTCTTTGCCAATTGTTGGACTTCAAGATTACAAATATGGTGATGCTACAGAAATTAGTGGTATCAAAAAAATTGATGACTTAACAGTAGAAGTTACTATAGATGGGGTTGACCCTTCGGCAATTCATTCCTTAAGAATAGCAGTTTTACCAGAACATTATTATGGTGAAGGTTTTGTAAAAGGTGATTTATCAGGTGTGAAATCCAAAAACGGAACTCCAATGGGAGCTGGGCCATATATTTTTGAAGATTACTCAAATAATGTAGTTAGTCTAAAGTTTAATGAAACTTATTTCCAAGGGACACCAAACATCGAAAAAATTAAATTTCAGTTAATTGACTCAGCTAATGCTTTTGAGGCTGTGCGTAGTGGGCAAGTTGATATTGCTGACCCATCGGCTTCTCCAGATATGATTAAGATGGTTGAAGATGCTGGGTTACATTATGAATTAATTGACCATAATGCATATGGATATGTTGGGATAAATGCAGAGCGTATACCAGATATTAACGTACGTAAGGGATTAATGCATCTTATGAACCGTGGACCTTCGATTGAGTCTTACTATGGGCCATACGCCTCTGTAATTGAGCGTCCAATGACTCAAGTTTCTTGGGCTTATCCATCAGATGCTGAGGAAGTTTATGGATATGATAAGCAAAAAGCTATGGAATATTTTGAGCTTGCAGGATACGAAGATGTAAATGGAAAGCTTATGAAAGATGGTGAACAGCTTCGTATTGAGGTTGGTATTGCAGGAAACGGAATTATGGATCACCCAGTTGCTCCTCTACTTATGCAAATGAAAGTAGATTTGGAGAATATGGGAGCAGTATTTGAAGTTATGGATACGGACACATCGTTATTTTTCGACAAGATTATGTTAGAAGAATGGGATATGTGGACGGCAGGTTGGACGGGAAGTGCTGACCCAGATTTATACAGATATTTTCATACAGATGGTTCAACAGCATATCACGCATTTAGCGATGCAGAAATAGATGCAATATTAGAAGCGTCACGTCAAACTCTTGATACTAATGAGCTTTCTAATCTTTACGCTGAGGCACTTGATATGATTATGGAACACGCAATTATTATGCCAGTTTATCAAAGACAAAATTTATATGTGTTTAACCCAGAAATGATTGATGTTTATTCATTACCTGAAAATATGACACCATATTATTTATTCTATGATGAACTACAAAACTTACAGATGAAATAGAGCAGGCCATCAGATAGAAAATTTGTGGTGGCCTAAAAATTTAAAATAATTATAACAAAATAAGGAGTGAGATTATGTGGCAGTATATAGTACGACGTATTTTTATTGGTATGTTCGTTTTGCTTGGGGTGTCAATGATTATCTATGGATTAATCAGAATTGCACCAGGGGATTATGTATCGAACTTAACAAGCAGTAACCCAGAAGTAACTCAAGAGATGATTGACCAACTTAACGAACTATACGGTTTAAATGATAGTATTCCAGAGGGATATTCAAAGTGGTTAATTGGTGTTATGCAGGGTGATTTAGGGACATCATTCATTGAGCAAAAACCAGTTACAGAAGTATTAAGTTCAAAAATGTGGTTCTCGTTTTGGATGGCATTTCCAGCCTACATTTTACAAATCTTAATCGCAATTCCACTAGGAATTTTATCAGCAACAAAACAATATAGTAAAACGGATTATGCTGTTACAACTTTTGCCCTTATGGGAATGAGTTTACCAAGCTTCTTCTTTGCTGCACTTTTACAAAGAATTTTTGCTCAAGAACTTGGGTGGTTACCACTATCAGGTATGAAAACAGCTCGTATGGATTATGAAGGATTTGCATTAGTTATGGATATGGCAAGACACTTTGTTTTACCAGTTATGGTTCTTACAGTACTTGGTATTGGTGGTCTTATGCGTTATAGCCGTACAAATATGCTAGAAGTTTTAAAAGAAGATTATATAAGAACAGCTCGTGCTAAAGGTCTTAGTGAAAGCAAAGTTATTTACAAACACGCATTTAGAAACACGTTAATTCCAATCGTTACAATTTTAGGTGGTATGATACCTGGATTATTCTCAGGATCAATGATTACAGAAGGTATTTTTGGAATTGATGGTATCGGAAATGCTTCACTTGCAGCTCTTCGTGGTGGAGATATTCCATTTATTATGGGAGCAACATTATTTATGGCAGCTTTAACACTAATTGGAACTTTGGTATCAGACGTTCTTTATGGTGTAGTTGACCCTCGTGTAAGATTAAAATAAGGAGGTTTAGAAAATGGCTGAAGCTACTGCAAAAAAAGAAATTAACTTGGAAAAAGTCGTAACGCCGGGGCAACTTGTGCGTAAACGTTTTATGAGAAATAAGCTTGCTATAGTTGGAGTTTTCATACTTCTTGGTATGTTCTTATTCTCGTTTGTTGGACCATTCTTTTCTCCTTATGGGGAATACACACTATTTTATATATCAGCAGATGGGGTAGAATTTAGTTCAGATGATTTAAAGGGGTTTGACCCATCAGGAGCAGGAGTAACTATTGGAAATAGACAATCTCCATCTAGCACTCACTGGTTAGGAACTGATAAAGATGGTCGTGATGTATTTACAAGACTTATGTATGGAGGAAGAATTTCTCTTACAATCGGGATTGTTGTAGTATTTTTCCAAATTGTTTTGGGAGTAACATTAGGAGGAATTGCTGGATATTTTGGAGGAAAAATTGATAACCTAATAATGCGTTTAGTAGACGTTATTTATTGCTTACCAACACTTCCTATTATGCTTATTATAAGTTCGTTATTAATTGCATACAAAATTCCTCAAGATCAAAAAATCTATTGGCTTACATTAGTAATGGGTCTTATGGGTTGGGCAAGTGTTGCAAGACTTGTAAGAGCTCAAATTTTAACATTAAGAGAACGTGAATTTATGGTGGCAACAGAAGCAACAGGAATTCACCCAGCAAGAAGAATTATCAAACACCTTATCCCAAATGTTATGCCTCAACTTATTGTAGTTGCAACTATGGGTATGGGTAGTGTAATCCTTACAGAAGCAGCATATAGTTACCTAGGAATTGGAGTACCATTCCCATATGCATCTTGGGGGAACATGGTAAATGTAGTTAGTGACCCAATTATTATGCGTTCATATGTATTTATGTGGTTACCACCAGGGCTTTGTATATTAATAACGGTTTTAGGATTTAACTTTGTAGGTGATGGTCTACGTGATGCATTTGACCCTAAAATGAAAAGGTAGGTGAATGTGATGTTTTTTAATAAAACGGCTGAACAAAAAGAAGCTGCTAAAAAGATGAAAGAAATCGTTAAATCTAATAAGGCGATTATTAAAAAGTTTGAAGATGAGAAGAAGCGTAAAAATGTACCTGCTTCTGAATATCAAACTGCAATGAAAAACCCAGATAACATTTTAGAAATTGATAATCTACACACTTACTTCTATACAGATATGGGGGTTGTGCGTTCTGTAAATGGTGTAAATATCGAAATTCCTCAAGGAAAAACGGTAGCATTAGTAGGAGAGTCAGGGTGTGGAAAATCTGTAACTAGTATGTCGGTTATGAAACTTATTATGGGACCATCTGGGCAAATTACAAATGGTGCAATTAGATATAACCGTGCAAGTGGACCAATTGATATCGTAAAAACTCCAATTAGCGAAATGCAACATATTCGTGGAAACGAAATTTCTATGATATTCCAAGAGCCAATGACAAGTTTAAATCCAGTATTTAGAATTGGGGCCCAAATTGAAGAAGCAATTATGTTGCACAGACCAGATGTTCCAAAATCTGACTTAAAAGCTCAAACTATTAAAATGTTAGAATTAGTTGGGATTGCTCGTGCTGAAGGGGTTTATGCCTCTTTCCCACATGAGCTTTCTGGAGGAATGCGTCAACGTGTTATGATTGCTATGTCACTTTGTTGTAATCCAAAAATGATTATTGCCGATGAGCCAACAACAGCACTAGATGTTACAATCCAAGCCCAAGTTTTGGAGCTTTTACGAGATTTAAAAGATAAGATTGATGCTAGTATTTTATTAATCACACATGACTTAGGAGTAGTTGCTGAGATGGCAGATTACGTTGTAGTTATGTATGCTGGAAGGGTTGCAGAACAAGGGACAGCTCACGAAGTTTTCCTAAATCCAAAGCACCCATACACTATTGGACTTATCAAATCTAAGCCAGTAGTTAACCAGTTGGTAGAAAGATTATATTCTATTCCAGGAGCAGTACCAAACCCAGTAAATTTACCAAACCACTGCTACTTCAAAGACCGTTGTGACAAATGTATTGCAGCTTGTAACGGAGCAATCCCAGAGCTAAAAACATTAGAAGGTGGCCACAAAGTAGCGTGCCATTTATATACGCAGGGAGGACATTAGATGAGTGAAGTAATTTTAAAAGTTGATAATTTAAAAAAGCACTTCCCAATTAAAGGTGGATTATTACAAAAAGTTGTTGGCCACGTAAAAGCTGTAGATGGTGTATCTTTTGAAGTAAAAAAAGGTTCGACTTTTGGATTAGTAGGAGAGTCTGGTTGTGGAAAAACTACAGCTGGACGTACACTACTTAGACTACATGAAAATGATGGTGGAAGCGTTATATTTGATGGAAAAGATATTTTTGCATTAAATCAAAAAGAACTTCGTGATATTAGACCAGAAATTCAACTAATTTTCCAAGACCCATATAGTTCATTAAGTCCAAAGATGCCAGTTGGAGAAATTATTGGAGAAGCAGTAAGAGAGCATAAGTTAGTTCCTGAGAAAGAACTTAGAAATTATGTTATGCAAATTATGAGAGAGTGTGGACTACAAGACCACCATATCGATAGATATCCACACGAATTCTCAGGAGGGCAACGCCAACGTATTTGTATAGCACGTGCAATTGCCCTAAAACCAAAAGTAGTAGTATGTGATGAGCCTGTTTCTGCACTAGATGTATCAATCCAAGCTCAAGTTATAAACCTACTAATGGATTTACAAAGAGATAGAGGAATTAGCTACGTATTTATTTCGCATGATTTAAGTGTAGTTGAGCATATTTCAGATGAAGTTGGGGTTATGTACCTTGGAAACTTAGTTGAAAAAGCTCCTCGTGAAGAAATCTTTAAAAATCCAATGCACCCATACACAAAAGCATTATTTAGTGCAATTCCAACGCCTGACCCAACGGTAAAAATGAACCGTATCGTATTAGAAGGGGATATTCCATCTCCAGCTAAGCCACCAGCAGGTTGTAAATTCCACACAAGATGCCAAAGCTGTATGGAGATTTGTAAAGTAACACGTCCAGAATATAAAGACTATGGAAACGAACATTTTGTAGCTTGTCATTTATACAACAAACAATAAGGAGGATTTTCCTATGAAAGAGCATAAAGAAGATTTTGAGAACTCAAATGATTTAGTTGGTCTTGATTTAACTTGGAAAGAAAAGAAAGCTATGATTTTGGCTGCATATTCGGTAGTCCTTCCGATAGCTACAATATTTTTTATAGCATACTTCTTGTTTTTTGTATTTGTAGATATGTTTTGGTTATAAATAAAGCCACCTATTATGGGTGGTTTTTTTATAAGTATTTTATTAAGTATTATATAAGGAAGAAACTCGTACAAAAAATATTTGGGAGGATACTATGAGTAAACAGATGATAATTAAGTTGTTTGAGAATAATGTAAAAGGGAAATGTGCTGATACTAGTTCTAGGAATGTTAATCATGATGGGTGGGAAGGTCATTGGTTGGAGCAACAATTTGGAATTGAACCTAATTCTAATAATGGGGCAGATTTATTTGGGTATGAATTGAAAAAGGAAACTAGTAGTAAAACTTCTTTTGGTGATTGGTCGGCTAATAGATATATTTTTAAAACAGGTAGTTATTTTCAATACTTTGAAGGGGATACATTTAAAGATAGGCAAAATAGTTTTTGTCAAATTTTTGGCAAGCCTAATCCTCACAAAAATAATAGATATTCTTGGTCAGGTTCTTCTTGCCCAAAAATTAATAGCTTCAATGAAGTGGGACAAAAGTTAGTTATAGATGATAACGGAGATATTGTAGCAATTTATTGTTATACACAAGATACTCGTTTAAATAAATATTCAATAGTTCCTATAGCTTTTCAACAAGAAGATTTGGAATTAGCTCGATGGTTTGGAAAAAGTTCTCCCTCAAATAATAAGGGAGATAAGTGTTTAAAATTAAAACTTGAAGATAAGTTTAATGATGCAGGTTGGTTTACAATTAAAAAAGATGGAAATGGTAGATATAAACAACTTTGTTTTGGCGAACCAATAAATTTTGATAGATGGTTAAATTTAATTAAAGAAGGAACAGTATTTTTTGATAGTGGCATGTATCAAGGTAATTCAAGACCTTATTCTTTGTGGCGTGCTAATAATAAATTTTGGGATAGCTTAATTACAGAAATCTATGAATAATTATAGTACATTATATTGTTCCAAATAATCAATCATTGATTTTGCAACAGCATCTATAACATTAATGCATACAGAATTTCCAAATTGCTTATAAGCTTGAGCATTAGACACAGGTATAATAAATTCTTCTGGAAACCCTTGAAGCCTAGCACATTCTCTTGGTGTTAGCATTCTAGGGTTTGTATTGTGTTGTTCTATTAGTGCTTCGCTACCATCTTTATAATATCTGGCGCTAATTGTATTAGTATATTTACTGCTAGAATTAAATACACAAAATCCAAATCCATTGCCTTTTTGCTTATGAAGTTTCTTTCTTTCTAAGTGACCCTGATATAACTTATCTGATATTGTAAATCTAATATCTACACTTTCATCTAAAATCTTTCCAACACTAATACTATCTGAGATTTTACCTGTAGGATATTGGTATGATGCATAATTATTAGGCAAATAATCCTTATTAAATCCTACAATAATAATCCTTTCACGATTTTGTGGTACACCAAAATGATAGGCATTTAATACTTCAGGAGCAGGAACATAATAGTTTAACTCATCTAAAATTGAAAGAATTGTTGTTAGAGTATTCCCTTTATCATGCCCTCTTAGTTGTTTTACATTCTCAAGCATAAAAGCTTTAGGTCGTTTAGTCTTTAAAATTTCAGCAATATTAAAAAATAAAGTTCCTCTTGCATCATCAAACCCTTTTTTTAGGCCGGCTTGTGAAAATGGCTGACAAGGAAATCCTGCCAATAATATATCATGCTCTGGAATAGTATTAATATCAACTTGAGTAATATCTCCAACAGGAGTTTCTCCATAATTAATTCTATAAGTTTTTTGTGCAAACTTATCCCATTCAGATGAAAAGACTGTTCGTCCTCCATGTTTTTGAAAGCCTTGTCTTATACCTCCAATACCTGCAAATAAATCAATTTGAGTAAATCTACATTCAGATTTGGTTGGAGATATAAGAGGGGCCTTTGTTGGGAAGGTCAATATTTTATTATAAACTATTGGTGGGATTGCTTCTTTATCACTTTCCCATAATTTCATAGTTTTTTCTTGTTCAATACTCAAACCTAACGCATCAGAAAATTCCTTTCGTGTTATATCAAGAGCCTTTCTAATATTTGTTATTTCTTGTCCTTGTGTCATTGGTTCTGCTCCTTAGTTTCATCAAAAGTTAATAATTCTTCTATTTTACAATCAAATAATGCACACAACTTTTCTATTGTTTCAAAATCAATACGTGTACTTTTATTTGAATATAAATTAGATATTGTAGTTCTTGATAACTTTGTTTGTTCATGGACAGATTGAATAGTTAAACGAGACTTGCCCATAAGTGTTGATAAATTGCAATTTAATTTCATAGTTTCCTCCTTGGTACATATGATGATATACATTTTAACCATAAAACTGTTTATTTGTCAAGAGTTAGGATAAGTAAATTAGACCTACTATATTATAAAGGAAGAAACTCGTACAAAAAAAGAACAATTAGCGTGTAATTGCTCTTAAAATTTCGGTTGCTATAATTTTAGAAAGAGGAATAGGGACAGCGTTTCCTATCATTTTGTAGCCAGTATCTAAATTATTATATACAAATTCAAAATCATCAGGAAAGCCCTGAATTCTAGCACATTCTCGAACCGTCAGCCTCCTATATAGATGTTCTTTTTCGGGAACAAAAATATGTTTATCTTTCTCAATTTTAATCATCTTAGGAGCTTTGGGGTGTAGCTGGCACTGCCTACCACTTGCCTGAACCGTAAAAGCTTGCTCTTGCCAACTGCGTACACGGTTACGGCTCATATACATTGTAGAAAATGACCCAGTAAAATATTCATGGTTTAAAATTTGCAAATTGGAATTAGCTTTATTTTTTTCGAGTGCAGGAGTGGCACAATTTTCCAAATCACCAATACATTGTTGCAAATTAATTTTATAATTTAAAGGTTGAGGAAACACAAAGTTTATATCCAAGTCTTTTCTAAATCCAATATAAAATATTCGTTTCCTATCTTGAGCAACTCCATAATCAGCCGCATTTACCATATTAATATTGACATCATAATTACATATTTCAAATTGTTCAATGATATTTTTTACAGCATTTGAATGACGATTTGCCATCATGCCAGATACATTTTCAGCCAGAAAAAATTTGGGTTGCTTATCTTTTAAAATACGAATATATTCAAAAAATAACTTTCCACGTTCATCATCTATCCCTCGCAAAGAGCCAGCAGCACTCCAACTTTGACAAGGAGGCCCACCAATAATACCATCTATATCACTTGGAAAATCAGCATTTTGTATCTGTCTAATATCTCCTTTTATAAGGGGAGCAGAATGGTTTTTTTCATAAGTTGCCCAAATCGTTTTATCGTATTCATTTGCCATAGCAATAGTAAATCCAGCTTCCAAAAAACCTAAATCCAATCCCCCAGCTCCACTAAATAAACTAATTATATTCATAATGACATCTCCTTTCACCATTTAATATAGTATACAAAATAGGATTTATTTTGTCCACCTTAAATAATAAAAAAATTTTTGAGAAAGTGTTTAGAATATATTTTGTTGGCAATACTTTATTTAGGTTAATAGAACGGGAAATTTTAGGTATACTACTAGTATAAAATTTAAGGAGGAATTTCAGATGAAAGATGTGGCATTAATTACAGGAGCTTCTAGTGGAATTGGGTTAGAATTTGCAAAAATTCATGCATCACGTGGTGGAGATTTAGTAATTATTTCAAGAAATTTAGCAGACTTAGAAAAAGTTAAGCTAGACCTACAGGAGCAATATAAAATAGAGGTAGTTTGTATTGCAAAGGACTTGTCAGTGAGGGGGTCAGCTACTGAAATTTATAAGGAAACTATAGATAAGAAGATTGAGGTTATGTATTTAATTAATAATGCTGGTTTTGGAGGTCAGGGGTATTTTCATGAGCGTAAATGGGAAGCTGACCTTGCTATGATGGAAGTAAATATGTTTGCATTAACGGAGTTAACAAGATTATTTTTACCACATTTTATTAAAAGGAAGAAAGGCAAAATTTTAAATACTTCTTCAACTGCTGCTCTTATGCCAGGGCCTTTACAAGCTGTTTATTATGCAACAAAAGCTTATGTAACTTCGTTTTCAAATGCGCTCTCATCGGAATTAGAAGGGACTGGGGTCACTGTGACTACATTAATGCCAGGAGCTACAGAAACCAAATTTGCTTCAACATCTGGAATGGATAAGACGGATTTATTTAGTAAAACTGCTCCTGCTAGTGAAGTTGCAAAAGATGGTTATAATGGAATGTTAGCAGGTAAATTAAATGTGATTTCTGGAGTGCCAGCCCCACTTAGAGCAACTTTGGCATTAGCTCCGTTTCTTCCCAAAAAAGTTATGCTAGATACTATTAAAAAACACCAACAAGTAAAATAAAACTATGGAATAAAAATATAATTTATGGTATACTAATTATAGTGAAATATTGATTTTTGATATAATAATTGAAAATAAAATTTTAATATATGGCTAGTTATAGAATAAATTTCTATAGCTAGCTTTTTTTTTGGGGTGACAAAAAAGCAACTTTATCACGATTTTTGAAATTCAGTTTTGGAGCAAATATATTTTTGAAATTAAATTTCTTTTTTGTGAAATAAATATTCTTCCTTGATAGATAGAAAAAGTGGTGTTATAATAAAATAATTATTGAAGCCGTTGACTTCATGCGAAATACAGAAATGAGGAGGTAAGTGCTGTGTTTGAGGCTTGCCAAAAAAATGTAGATTTAACATTAGACACAAAAAAATTTTTTGAACAATACAACAGAAATAGACGCATTGCAACTTTTACTTTGGGGTGCAAAGTAAATCAATATGATACAGAGGCTGTAGTTGAACAATTTACAAATGTTGGATATGAAGTTGTAAATTTTAATGAAAATGCTGATGTTTATATAGTAAATACGTGTACTGTTACGCATCTAAGCGACAGAAAATGTAGGCAAATGTTGCGTAAAACAAAGCGAATGAATGAAAATAGTATTTTAGTAGCAATGGGGTGTTATGTTCAATCTGTGCAACAAAAAATTAAAGAAGAAGTACCAGAAGTTGATATCATAATAGGAACAAATGGTCGTAGTGAAACTTTAAATATGGTAAATAATTATTGTATTAACAAAACTTTTGACCCAATAGAAGATATTATGAATATTGAACTTTTTGAAGAATTAAAAATTTCACAAATTGATGGTCATACAAGAGCTTACCTTAAAATTCAAGAAGGTTGTAATAATTATTGTACTTATTGTATTATTCCTTATGTTAGAGGTAATATTAGAAGTAGACAGGAGCAAAATGTAATTGAAGAAGCAATTCGTCTTACTAATATTGGATTTAAAGAAATTATTTTAACGGGAATACATGTAGCATCTTATGGAAAAGATTTGAACCAAACTTCTTTAGAAACGTTACTTCCAAAACTTAATGATATAGAAAATTTGGAGAGAGTGAGATTAAGTTCTATTGAGCCAGTTGTAATAACTGAACAATTTTTAAATACTATTAATCAACTGCCAAAGATGTGTAAGCATTTTCATTTGTCGTTACAAAGTGGTTGTGACACTGTTTTAGAAAGAATGAACCGAAAATATACGACTGATGAATATTTTGCTAGTGTACAAGCATTAAAAAATGTTTGGGAAGATGTGGCATTAACAACAGATATAATAGTAGGTTTTCCAAATGAAACTGAAGAAGAGTTTGAAGAAACTATGAAATTTGTAGAAAAAGTTGGATTTTATCAAATTCACATTTTTCCATTTTCTCCAAGAGAGGGAACAAAAGCTAGTACTATGAGTGGTCAAGTTGAGCCGCAAATCAAAGAAGAGCGTGCCAAACGATTAAAACAATTGTCACAAAAATTAACTGAGCAGTTTTTACAAAAGCAAATTGATAAAACTGTTACTATATTAGTTGAAAAACATGAAAATAATCGTATAATTGGGCATACTAGTAACTATATTAAAGTTAAGGCCACATTAAATACCTATGTTAGCTATGAAAATCAGTTAGTAAATGTAAAAATTATTACACAAGAAAATGGATTTTTAAATGGTATGGTAGTTAACTAAAATTATAAATTGAAAGGTGATGATTAGATGAATAATATGAACGAGACAATGCAATTTCAATTTAATTTATCTGAACCACAATCAACAAAGGAAGTTCTACTAGATGTGTATACAGCGTTGAATGATAAAGGGTATAATCCTATTAATCAAATTGTAGGGTATATAATGTCGGGAGACCCTACCTATATTACTAGCCATAATGGGGCTAGAACTAAAATTAGAAAATTAGAACGTGATGAAATTTTAGAGGAATTGGTTGCATTTTATTTAAAACAATCGTAATTAACAGGCTGTAGAATACATCTGCAGCCTATTATATTAATTAGACTGGAGTATAAATTGAGAATTTTAGGATTGGATTATGGTACAAAGACTACAGGGGTTGCAGTTAGTGATCCGTTTGGGCTTACGGCTCAAGGTTTAGAAATTATAAGGCGTACAGATGAGTTTAATATTAAGCCTACAATTGCTCGCATTAAAGAACTTTGTGAAGAATATAAAGTTGAAAAAATCGTTTTAGGGTATCCAAAAAATATGGATAATTCTGAAGGTGAACGATGTGAGCAAACCAAAAAGTTTAAGCAAAAATTAGAAGGAAATCTTCGGTTGCCTGTTGAACTTTGGGACGAAAGACTCTCTACGGTATCGGCTGAAAATATGTTAATTAGTGCTGATATGAGTCGCCAAAAACGAAAAAAGGTTATTGATAAAGTAGCCTCTACAATTATTTTGCAAAATTACTTAGATGCTAATCCAAATAAAACTAGTATCTAATTAAAATACATTAGACTAAATTTAGTTTAAAATTACAAATTTAAAGGAGTGAATGCATGGAAAAAATAACTTTTATTGATGATGAATTTAATGAAATCTTATTTGAAATTGTTGACCAAATAGAAATTGATGGTACAAAATATTTATTAGTGGAAGATGAAGATGAAGTGGCGACTATTTTAAAGGAAGCTGAAGATGAGTCTAGCGATGAAATTTCGATTACTTATCAATTGATAGAAGACCAAAATGAGTTTCAAAAAGTAATGTTATCATTTATGGAAAGTGATGAATATGATATAGAAATCTAATGAAATTCAATATCAATTGACAAGGAAACATTTTTCTTATATAATAAATGTACCTAAGAAAAATTATAATTAAGGAGCGAAATTAAAATGAATACGGCATCATTTAAAGAACGATTAAAAGAAAAAGGTTGTAAATTGACCACTCAAAGACGTGCAGTATTAGACATTCTAATTAGTCACCAAGGCAAACATTTATCTATAGAGGAAATTTATTCTTTTGTTAAAGAAGAGTATCCTGAAATTGGTTTAGCTACTGTTTATCGTACGGTACAATTATTTGAGGAAATGAAATTAGTAGATAGGTTAAATTTTGATGATGGGTGTAATAGATTTGAACTTAGTTCACCTGATGAGGTACACCAACACCATCATTTAATTTGTCAAAAGTGCAATAAAATTTTAGAAGTTGAAGATGATTTATTGACAGAAATAGAAGAAGGAATTCAGACAAAATATAACTTCCAAATCAATAACCATAATGTAATATTTTATGGATTTTGTGAGGAGTGCAAATAAAATAAGGAGGTGTACTTTTGGTACCTAAAAAACCAAAAAGTAAGTTACGCATTATTCCATTAGGAGGACTTGGAGAAATTGGAAAAAACATGACTGTATTTGAGTATGAAAACGACTTAATTATAGTAGACTGTGGTCTAGCTTTTCCAACTGATGAGATGTTAGGGATAGATTTAGTAATTCCCGATATAACTTATTTACTAAAAAATGCAGAAAAAATTAAAGGTGTTGTGTTAACTCATGGTCATGAAGATCATATTGGAGGTTTACCATACTTTTTACAAGAAATTAACGTACCAATTTATGGTACAAGACTTACAATCGGATTAGTTGAAAACAAACTTCGTGAGCATAATTTACTAAAAACTACGACTCGCCATAATGTTTCACAAGGAGATACAATTAAACTTGGAAATAGTTTTAAAGTAGAGTTTATAACTTCAAATCATAGTATTGCAGATGCTGTAATATTATCAATTTGGACTCCAGCTGGGACAGTTGTGCATACAGGAGATTTTAAAATTGATTATACCCCAGTTAAAGGAGAAGTCTTAAATTTACATCGTTTAGCTGAGCTTGGTAAAAAAGGCGTATTAGCTCTAATGGCTGATAGTACTAATGTTGAGCGTGCTGGATATACTCAATCAGAACGAACTGTTGGACAAACTTTAGAAGATGTATTTAATAAATCAAAAGATAAAAGAATTATGGTTGCGACTTTTGCATCAAACGTAGATAGGGTTCAGCAAATCATAACAGCGGCACACAATACAAAGCGAAAAGTAGCAGTAATTGGGCGTAGTATGGTAAATGTTGTAAAAACTGCAAGTGAACTTGGCTATCTTGATATTCCAAAAAATACTTTGATTGATATTAATGATATTCGTCGTTATAATGATGATCAAGTTGTTTTAATCATGACGGGAAGTCAAGGAGAACCAATGGCTGCACTATCTCGTATGGCTAAATCGGAGCATAAACAAATTGAAATTAAACCTGGAGATGTAGTTATTTTGAGCGCAACACCAATTCCAGGAAATGAAAAAACAGTATCAAATGTAATTAATGAGCTTGCTAGAAAAGGAGCAATTGTAGTTAAAGAAGATACACACGTTTCTGGTCATGCTGCTCAAGAAGAATTAAAACTTATCCATGCTTTAGTTAGAGCTAAATATTTTGTTCCAGTTCATGGGGAATATCGTCATCTTCAAAAGCACGCTGAACTCGCAGTTGCAATGGGTACACCAAAAGCTAATATTCCAGTTATGGCTATTGGAGATGTTTTGGAAATCAACAAAAATTCTTGCAAAATTGTAGGAACTGTTCCTTCTGGACAAGTGTTAGTTGATGGGCTAGGCGTTGGAGATGTTGGAAATATTGTACTTCGAGATAGAAAACATTTATCTCAAGATGGACTATTAATTGCAGTAATGACATTAGAGCGTGAGTCGGGTTGTGTAGTTGCAGGCCCTGATATTATTTCCAGAGGTTTCGTTTATGTAAGAGAAGCTGAAAACTTAATGGACGAAGCTAAAAACGTTGTAAAAAAAGCGCTGGAAAGATGTGAAACTCAAGGAATTATTGAGTGGACTCAAATTAAAACTATCGTAAAAGATGATTTACGTGATTTTGTTTGGCACAAAACAAAACGTAGCCCAATGGTTCTTCCTATTATTATGGAAGTTTAATTGGAAATTTACACCATTAAATTTTGATTGTAGAAGTAAAATACTAAAATAAAATTGAATTTTGTGGGGAGGATTAACTTATGGAAAAAGATTTTAATTTTGTAAATATGAATGCCACCAAAAATATTGCACTCGTAGCTCATGATAATTGTAAAAAAGATTTAATTGAATGGTCAATTGAAAATAAGCGAAAACTTAGCAAACATCATCTTTTTGGAACAGGAACAACGGCTACCTTAATTGCAAAAGCTACCCAACTTCCCGTAAAGGCTTATAATAGTGGGCCTCTTGGAGGTGACCAGCAAATTGGGTCTCGAATTGTTGAAGGTGAGATTGATTTTATAATTTTTTTCTGGGACCCCCTAGAAGCTCAGCCTCATGATCCAGATGTAAAAGCTTTATTAAGAGTAGCAGTTTTATATGATATTCCGATTGCCAGCAACCAATCCACAGCAGATTTTTTATTAACTTCACCATTTATGGAAACTTCATATAATCGTAAAGTTATTGATTACGCTAAAAGAATTGATAAACGAACACAAAATTTTAGTAAATAAAAAAGATACCTCAAGATATTATTTCTTGGGGTATTTTTTTGTGCAAAATTTAAAAAAACCTATTATTCGTGAAAATTTGACAAATATTTCTCTTTGTGATATAGTATAGATTGAAAAAACTATATACAAAAATTATAAGGAGAATATTAAATGGAAAATATTGTTAATAATTCGATTGATAATATCTGTATAGTTAATCTAAAAGGTGAAATTATTTTTGTAAATAAACAACTTATTCAAACTCTAAATATGCAAGTTGGAGACATGATTGAGGATTATTTCAAGAGTACCTTAAATTTAAAATTGTTAAATAAGGAACAAGAGCAGTTTGTGAAGTTAGAAACTAATCAAATTTGTCCTAGTAAAATTTATATACATGAAGTTGCATGGTATAATATGCCTGCACTTTGGATAATAATTAGACTGGAGGCTGATATCTCTCTTTTAGAACATAACTTAACGATATGTAAACAAAATAAAATTTTACAAAAAAATAACCATCAAGATTTACTAAAACATTTATTTTTTGTGCAAAAAGAAATTATCGCTTCTATCCAGTCTGTAATAAACAAGTATAGCGATGAAATTTTAATAGAAGTTGTATCTTTTGATAAATCTAATTTATCTATAAAAGTTGAATTTATTATTACAAAAACTTTTCAAAATGTGAGTAGTTTGCGTAGCATAGAAATTCAACAAGAAGAATTTGAAAGTTACACTAGTATTACAGAAAATGTAAAAATTAATATTTCGGAAAATATTAACACATCTTCAGTAACTAGTGCTTTTTTCGACCAAGGATATAACTACGTTACATATTATCCGATATTTAATAACGCAAAGTTGATAGGAAAATTTGGGATACAATTTCAGAATGAGGTTGCCAAAATATCTGACCAAGATTTAAAGTTTATTAAAACTCAAACAGCTAATTTATTGTATACACGTCAAGCGTTAAATTTATATCAAAATGAGTTAATTGATGACTATCATTATATTTCAAATTTAAATTATTTACAGACTTGCTTAGAAATTTGTACAGATTTTATTGGAGTTTTTAATAAAGACGGAATATTTTTGAGTGTAAGCAAAGAAGTTACACAAATTTTGGGGTGGGAACCAGAGGATTTAATTGGTAAAAGTTGGCAGGACTTTGCTTGTCCAGAAGATATTATTGATACTAAGCTACAAGAATATATTGGAGTTAATTCTAATTATAATAGATGTATCGTAACTTCAAGATTTGCTCATAAAAATGGCGAATATCGCTGGATACAATGGCAATTTAAACCGTTTGAAGACCCTGATATTTCTGCTATTATAGCCGAGGATATCACTGCTCAAATGGAATTTAAAACTGCACAATTACAAGAACTTGAGTTGCAAAAAATTAATACATTAAGACAAGATTTTTTTAATATTGCATCTCATGAGTTGCGCACGCCATTAACTGTAATTATGTCAACTCATAAACTTTTAGAAGATTATATAGATGAGCATCACCTAGAAAAATTGCGAAAACATACTAATCGTCTTAGTAGATTAGTTAACAATTTAATTACTATGACTGAGTTAGAAACTGGGCTTAATATTTTGGAATATTCACCATGCAACATAGTTGTACTAATAGGTCAAATTATAGAGGTGATTAATAAAATTTATTTTTCAAAAAATATTAGTATAGTACTTTCATCTACTTTGACAAATCCATTATTTATGTGCGATGTATATTATTTCCAAAAGATAATATTGAATATTCTGTCTAATGCAATAAAGCATAGTAATGATGAAGGGAAAATTTTAGTAGAGTTAAGTCTTGAAAAAAACTTTATTAATATATCAATAACTAATTTTGGAGAAGCGATACCTCTTGAAATACAGGAGTTTATATTTGAGTCGTTTTCTCAAGTAGACCCTATTTTGACTAGGCATAATGAAGGAATGGGGATAGGATTATCGTTATGTTATACCTTAATTAAAATGCATAAAGGGCATATTTATCTTTGTAGTAATGAGGAAAAAACTTGTTTTACAATTAATTTACCAGTTGGACAATTGAGTGATGAACCAGCAATTTCTAGCATAGATTTAGAAGAGGAAATAAAGCTTGAGCTATCTGGAATTTAATATACATATTTGTTAAAATATAGACAAAAAATGATAAAATTCTTTCCTTATGAATGTTGCTGTTCATAATAACTTAACAAATGAGGTCTGTTGACAAAAATTCACAAATTAGATTAAAAGTTTCAAATATTATAGATTGACACTTTAAAAAAACCGTGCTACTATAGTTTGAAGAAATTACTTTTTAAGTTAAAGTAATAAGGAGTACGGTTTATTTTTGTACAACTTTACAATAATTTAGTCAAATTCATCTAAATTTACAAAAAAATTTTGGCTAAATTGTATCTTAATAATAGTTTCGCAAATTTTGCCTTTAATTGTAGTTTTATGGCTACACTAAAAAACCACATAACGATAAATAATCGTATTGCTCAATTTGAGCGTATATGTTTTGGGCTTAAAGGCAATAGAGGAGATTTTTCCTTTATTGCTATTTTTTATATAATTAAGTAAGAGAGCGAGGAAAAATTGTGATTGATAAATTAATAAAAAGCATAGAACTAAAGCAAAATCCAACCGTTGTAGGTCTTGATCCTACATATGAAATTATACCGAGCTTTATAAAAAACGAAATGTTAGAAACTTATGGGAAGACTCCTAAGGCTGTGGCAGAAATGTTTCTAAAATTTAATAAAGAAATTATTGATGAAACTTTTGAGTTAGTTCCTGCAGTAAAGCCACAAGTTGCAATGTATGAAAAGTATGGACTTGAGGGAATTCGTGCTTATATTGAAACTTGTGAGTATGCAAAAGAAAAAGGGCTTTTGGTAATTGGTGACATCAAAAGAGGAGATATTGCGTCAACTGCTGCTGCTTATGCAAGTCATATTGAAGGGACACATATCGAAGGGGAATTTTTTGATTTATGGAATGAAGACGCTGTAACAATTAATCCGTATATGGGTTATGATGGGATAGAGCCTTTTTTAAATGCGTGCAAAAATATGAACAAGGGTATATTTGTTTTGGTGAAAACGAGTAATCCAAGTAGTTCAGAAATTCAAGATTTAACGGTTGATGGTACTCCAATTTATAAAATTAGTGCAAGCTTAGTTAATAAATGGGGTGAAAGTTCTATTGGTAATTGTGGTTATAGTAATGTGGGGGCAGTTGTTGGGGCTACTCATAAAGCTATAGGTACAGAGCTTCGTGCTTATATGCCAAACACATTTTTCCTAGTTCCTGGATATGGAGCGCAAGGTGGTACAGGCAAAGACTTGGTTAATTATTTTGATAAAAATGGTGGAGGAGCTATCATTAATTCTTCGAGGGGAATTATTGGGGCATACCAAAAGGATTTGTCAAATGAGAAAGATTTTGCAAAAGCTTCTAGGCAAGCAGTAATTGAAATGCGTGATGACTTACAAAAAGGGGGGAATTAGATGAAGGCACAATTAATTTTAGAAAATGGTATGGTATTTGAAGGTAGAGCCTTTGGATATCTAAAAGAAGCAATTGGTGAAGTTGTTTTTAACACTGGTATGACAGGATATCAGGAGATTTTAACAGACCCTTCTTATTACGGACAGATGGTTGTTATGACGTATCCGTTAGTTGGAAATTATGGAATAAATTTAGATGATATGGAGTCTTACAAAGCTCATGTTAAAGGTTTTATCGTACGTGAGAAATGTGATTATCCAAACAATTTTAGATGTGAGTTAACTTTAGATGGGTATTTAAAAGCACAAAAAATTATTGGTTTAGAAGGCATTGATACTCGTTCCCTAACAAAGGTTATTCGTGACCACGGAACTATGAGAGGGATTATTTCGGTGCGTGAGCTTACTCCTAGTCAAATTAAATTAAAAATTGATAGTTTTGTAAATCAACACGCTGTTTCTGAAGTTACTACTAAAGAAATTTATGAGATTGAAGGAGATGAACTTCATATTGCGATGGTAGATTTTGGAGTAAAGCAAAATATTATCCGTGAATTCAAAAAGCGTAACTGCAAAATTACTGTATTTCCAGCATTTAGTACATCTGAAGAAATTTTGAATGTAAATCCTGATGCTGTATTTTTATCAAATGGGCCAGCTGACCCAAAAGATTTGCCATCAGTTATTGAAAATATTAAAAAAATGGTAGGTGTTAAGCCCATTACAGGAATTTGTTTAGGGCATCAATTGTTATGCCTTGCATTAGGTGGAAACACTGGAAAACTGAAGTTTGGACACCACGGAAGTAATCACCCTGTAAAAGATTTAATTAGTAATAGAGTTTATATAACATCACAAAATCACAATTATCACGCAGAAACTCTACCTCAAGGAGCAGTTGTAACTCATAGACATTTAAATGACCAAACAATCGCAGGAATGTATGCCAAAGATTTAAATATTTACAGCGTTCAGTTTCACCCTGAAGCTTGCCCAGGGCCAACGGATACAGAACATATTTTTGATGAGATGATAAATGTAATGTATGGGAAGGAGTTAGAAGTATGCCAAGAGATTTAAGCATAAAAAAAGTACTAATTATTGGGTCGGGGCCTATCGTTATTGGGCAGGCGGCAGAGTTTGATTATTCAGGAACTCAAGCTTGTCAGGCTATTAAAGAAGAAGGAATTGAGGTTGTTCTTGTAAATAGTAATCCTGCAACAATTATGACGGATAAAGAAATTGCAGATAAAATTTATATCGAACCTTTGACATCGGAATTTTTGGAAAAAGTTATCGCTAAAGAGCGCCCAGACAGCTTACTTGCAGGGGTTGGAGGTCAGACAGGGTTAAACCTTGCTGTAGAACTTCATGATAAAGGAATTTTGGAGAAATACAATGTTCGAGTAATTGGAACTCAAATTTCTGCTATTAAAGAAGGTGAAGACCGTGAAGGTTTTAGAGCTTTAATGAACAGAATTAATCAGCCAGTTATTGAAAGTAAAACGGTTGAAAGTGTTGAAGAAGCTGTATTATTTGCTAGAAAAATTGGATATCCAGCAGTAGTTAGACCAGCGTATACTCTAGGAGGAACTGGTGGAGGAATTGCTGAAACTGAAGAAGAACTTCGTGAAATTTGCGCAAGTGGACTACATTTATCAAGAGTTCACCAAGTTTTAATTGAGAAGTGTATTAAAGGGTGGAAGGAAATTGAGTACGAGGTAATGCGTGACCAATACGGAACGGTAATTACTGTTTGTAACATGGAAAACATTGACCCTGTAGGAATTCACACAGGTGATAGTATCGTAGTTGCTCCTTCGCAAACACTTTCGGATAAAGAATATCAAATGTTACGTCGTGCATCGTTAGATATTATTTCGGCGTGTGATATTAGGGGTGGTTGTAACGTTCAAATTGCACTACACCCAGATAGTTTTGAGTATGCAATTATCGAAATTAATCCACGTGTTAGTCGTTCTTCAGCCCTAGCATCAAAAGCTACGGGATACCCAATTGCTAGAGTTTCGGCTAAAATTGCACTAGGATATGGATTAGATGAAATTGAAAATGCTGTAACTGGAAAAACTTTTGCTTGTTTTGAGCCAACGCTTGATTATGTTGTAGTAAAAATTCCAAAATGGCCATTTGATAAATTTTATACAGCCAAACGTACACTAGGAACTAAGATGATGGCAACTGGAGAAATTATGGCAATTGGAAATAATTTTGAAAGTGCATTTTTGAAAGGACTTCGTTCTTTGGAGATTGGTCAATTTAGTTTTGAACACAAAAAGCTGGCTGAATGTAGTTTAGATGAACTAAAAGAAAGAGTTGTAACTGCTGATGATGAGCGTATTTTTGCACTAGCTGAAATGTTACGACGCTACTACCGTAAAGAACAAGTTTGTAAGATGACTGGTATGGATATTTTCTTTGTTGAGAAATTTAAATGGATTGTGGAGCAGGAGGAACACCTCAAAACTCTTGAATTTGAAGACTTAACTCCAAGATATTTAAGAAAACTTAAAAAGCGTGGCTTCTCAGATAAGGCTATTTCAGGATTTATTGGGGTTGATGAAGATGACGTTCGTGAACTTCGTCAAAAATGGAACATTTTACCAGTGTACAAAATGGTTGATACGTGTGGAGGAGAATTTGAGGCTCAAACACCTTATTATTATTCAACGTATGATTTTGAAGATGAAGTAGTAGTTTCTGATAAAGAAAAAGTTATCGTTATGGGTTCTGGACCTATAAGAATTGGGCAAGGAATTGAATTTGATTATTGTTCGGTTCATGCGATTATGGCGCTTAAAAAACGTGGAATTGAAACGATAATTATTAATAATAATCCAGAAACAGTTAGTACAGATTTTAATACTTCTGACAAATTATATTTTGAACCTTTAACAGATGAAGATGTTTACCATATCATCTTAAAAGAGAAGCCAAAAGGTGTAATTTTACAATTTGGTGGTCAAACTGCAATTAAGCTTGCGAAGTTTTGCGACAAAATGAATATCCCTGTTCTTGGAACTCAACCAACTCAAGTTGATGCTGCTGAGGATAGAGAAAAGTTTGATGCCATCTTAGAAAAACTTAATATTAAGCGTCCAAAAGGAAAAGCAATTTGGGCAGTTGAAGAAGGTTTACAAATTGCTAAAGAGCTTGAGTATCCAGTGCTTGTAAGACCATCTTATGTATTGGGTGGGCAAGGTATGGAGATTACTTTTGAAGAGGAGCAACTAAAGCGCTATTTGGTAAATGCATTTGAGCGTGACCCAGAAAATCCTATTTTAATTGACCGTTATTTAATGGGTCGTGAAATTGAAGTTGATGCACTTTGTGATGGTAAAAACATTTTAATTCCTGGAATTATGGAGCATTTAGAGCGTGCAGGAATTCACTCTGGAGATAGTACAACGTTATATCCAAGTGTAAATATCTCTTCTGATATGAAAAACAAAATTATTGAATGTACTGAGCTTATTGCCAAAGAACTAGAAGTAATGGGTATGATTAATATTCAGTATATTGAATACAAAAAAGAGCTTTACATTATTGAAGTAAATCCTCGTTCTAGCCGTACCGTTCCTTATATTTCAAAGGTTACAAACGTTCCAATTATTGACCTTGCAACTCGTGTAATGCTTGGGGAAACTCTTTCGGATTTGGGATATGGAACAGGCTTATATCCAGAGCCAAAAGATTTCTTTGCTGTAAAAGTACCAGTATTTTCAACTGAGAAATTACCACAAGTTGAAGTAAGTTTGGGGCCTGAAATGAAATCTACTGGAGAAGTTTTGGGGGTAGGAGCAACTATTGAAGAGGCGTTATACAAAGGGTTTATCGCAGCTGGAAAGAAAATGCCAAACAATGCAGGTACAATTTTTGCTACAATCCAAAAGTATGACCAAGAAGAATTTTTGGAAATTGCTACACGTTTTGCAAAATTAGGATATAAATTTGTTGCTACAGAAGGAACAGCAAAAAAACTTGAAACTATTGGAGTTAGTGCCAAAGTTGTAGGAAAGCAATCAGAAGGAAGCAATGAAATTTTGGATATAATTAGAAGTGGAGAGGTTGATTTATTAGTTAACACTCCTACAAAAGGAAATGATGCAACTCGTGATGGATTTAAAATCCGTCGTCATGCAATTGAGTCATCAGTACAAATTGTAACTTCACTAGATACGTTGGGTGCAATGGCTGATATAGCTGAAAAAGGCCTTGGTGTTAGTCAAGTAGAAATTTATAATATGTGTGAAATTTAATCTAAAGCCTAGTAAAGAATTTAGTTCTCTACTAGGCTTTTTATATTATAAAATTATTTATTCAGTTTTTTAAGTTCTCCAAGAAGATGGTCTTTAATAGTTTTATTTGTTTCCTCAGAGTTATTTTTATTAGAAAGTTTGAGAGCTTCCTCAACCAAAGTTCTAATCACATCACCATTAATTTTCTTTTCTGATGTTTCTTCCTCTTGTGGAGTTTCCTCTTGCTTAATAAACTTTTTACGTAAAGTTTTAAATTCACGGTTTAGAATTTCGTCGCTTGCTCTATCAACAATTTTATCAATAAAACTTTCATCTTTTTTAATATGCTCAATAAGAGCTTGCTTACCTAGGCTTTTGATGCTAGTAATGCTTGCAATTTCTTTGGTTTCTTCTGGCTGAGATTTCTTATTGTCACTAACAGTTTTTATAGTTTTCATAAGCTCCCCAGCTTGTTGAAGTGCTTTTAATTTATCTTGCATAAATTTCTCCTTTGTTCTAAGTTTTATCTATAGAATATAGATTTTGTGGGAAGTTGTCAAGAGATAATTTTTCCGTTATACTCTGCATAAATATGTGGCAAAATCGCTGATAGATGATTATATTCAATAAGGCTGTGTATGCAATTATTTCTAGCTAGCGCAAGTGTTATATTTTTTGGGAGAGGGATATTACTTTTGGCAATTTTATTATTTTTTATAGTGTAGCGTCCCCAATATCTACTCCTAAACTCAATTCCACCTTCAACTTCTCTAATCGCATGGAAAAATACATTTATAGGTATATTTGGTGAAACATTTTTGCAAGTAGCAATTTCAAAAGTAGCAATCGAACTATTTTTGAACATATGTGGAGTAATTCCCAAAACGCTTGGTGGATAAAATTTAATTTCTACCTGAGTTGCTCCTTTAATATCAAAACCTTCAATTGGATAATGTGTTCTGCCAATATTTCTTTGATTGAGAGGGATATTTGAGCTATCTAAATGCAAATGGGGTTCTTTTGCGCTAATTCCAACATGACCAACTGGACACCAAATTTTATATCGCACATCTTCTAGTACGTGCCAATTAAACCACCAGTCAATCATTTTTGGAGTAACATTTGGCATAAATACTTTTGAGGCACTAAACCCTGTCCCATTTTCCATTACACAATACCCATTTTCAATTTCTAAATACCCATCGTTTAACATCTCTTTAGCATTAACAATAGAAAGCGCTTTTTTGGGGTCAACAGGACCTTTGTTTATAAAATCCAAATCTTCTTGTGGTATTTTGGTCATAGCTTTCTGTAAATACTTTGAATATGGTATATCTTTGTGAGATTGTGTAAGTTCGGTGCGAGTCATTGAGTTGATAAATTCATTAGTTATAGTTGTTGGGAATGTCTGTTCCAAATCTTTGATGATAGTTAAAATATTCATTTTGCCTCCTAAATTTTTTTGGGATATCCTCCTATTATAAAGGAAGAAACTCCTACATATTTGATAAAAAAAAGAAGGGTTTCCCCTTCTTTATATTAAACTCTAAATAACAACTCGCTATAATTTGGAATTGGCCAAACTCTTTCTTCTACGATTGTTTCTAATTTATCAGCAACAACACGTAATGAGTTCATAGCTGGAATGATAATATCTTTAAATGCCACAGCTTTTTCATACTCATTTGAAATTTCTTGAACTTGAGATAATTTTGCTTCTAGCTCATCAGTATTTTCTTTTAAGTTGTTGATTAACTCAGTAAGTTCTACCAAATGTTCTGCTTGAGCTTCTACATTGTATCCACCTAATTGGTTTAATGTAGCAACGTTTGTAGCAACTTGTGTTGAGTAATTTAAACATGATGGGAAAATTTGAGTTTTTGACATACTAATCATCGTTAAAGCTTCGATGTTAAGAATTTTTGAGTATTCTTCTGCAATAATTTCGTGTCTTGAGTGAAGCTCATTTTCATTATAAACTTTATAGTTTGTAAATAATTCAATTGAAGCCTCGTTAAGTAATGATGGTAGAGCATCAACCAATGTTTCGTATTGTGGTAATCCACGTCTTGTAGCTTCTTCTACCCATTCAGCTGAGTATCCGTTACCATCAAAAATAATGCGTCCATGCTCTTTTAAAGTTTTGGCTACAATTTTTTGTACAGCAACTTCAATATCTATAGCTTCTTCTAACTCTGGTAAGAATGAGTCAAGAGCTTCAGCAACAGCAGTATTAATAATTACGTTTGCTTCAGAAATACACCCAGATGATGGGAACATTCTAAATTCAAATTTGTTTCCTGTAAATGCAAATGGAGAAGTTCTGTTTCTATCTGTAACTTCTTTTCTAAGACGTGGCATAGTTGCAACACCCATGTCTAAAACTTCTTTGTTATGAGTTTCAACTTCTACTCCGTTTGCAATATCTAAGAAAATATTTGTAATGTGTTGACCTAAAAATACAGAAATAATTGCTGGTGGAGCTTCGTGACCTCCTAAACGGTGATCATTTCCTGCTGATGCTGCTGATAATCTCAAAATATCTGCGTGTTTATCTACAGCTTTTAGGATTGCACTAACAAATACTAAGAAAACTAGGTTATCTTGAGGGTTAGAACCTGGAGAGAATACGTTAATTCCTGTATCTGTACCAACTGACCAGTTATCATGTTTTCCAGAACCATTAATTCCGTCAAATGGTTTTTCGTGAAGTAAACAAGCTAAGTCATGACGGTTAGCAACTTTTTGTAAAGTTTCCATAATCAATTGGTTTTGGTCAGATGCCACGTTACAAGCTGCATAAACTGGAGCTAACTCATGTTGAGCTGGAGCTACTTCATTATGCTTTGTTTTACAAGGAACACCAAGTTTCCAAAGTTCTACATCAATTTCATGCATAAAGTTTGCAATTTTTTCTTTGATACTTCCAAAGTAGTGGTCTTCCATCTCTTGACCTTTTGGAGGCATAGCACCGAATAATGTACGGCCTGTAAAAATTAAATCTTTACGTAATTGGTATTGGCGTTTATCAATTAGAAAATATTCTTGCTCTGCTCCTACAGTTGAGCTAACTTTTGTAACATCTGTATGACCAAGTGCGTGCATTACACGAACCCCAACGTTTTGTAGAGCTTCCATTGAGCGAAGAAGTGGAGTCTTTTTATCAAGAGCTTCTCCAGTGTGAGCATAAAAAGCAGTAGGGATACAAAGTGCTACTCCACTAGAATCTTCCTTTAAGAATGCTGGAGATGTACAATCCCAAACTGTATATCCACGAGCTTCAAAAGTTTGGCGAAGTCCACCAGATGGGAATGAAGAACCATCAGCTTCCCCTTGGATAAGTTCTTTACCTGAGAATTCCATAATAACACGGCCATCTGTAGTTGGAGAAAGAAATGCATCATGTTTTTCAGCAGTTAAGCCAGTCATAGGTTGGAACCAGTGTGTAAAGTGAGTTGCTCCTTTTTTGATTGCCCAATCTTTCATAGCATTTGCAACGATTTCTGCAACTTGAGAATCAAGAGGTAACCCTTCTTCAATAATTTGGTGGAGTTTTTTATAAGTAGACTTTGGTAAATGCTCACGCATTACAGCATCATTAAATACATTTTTTCCGTAAAGCTCAGATAAATTAATTTTTTCCATTTTACTATCCTTTCTACTAACTAAAAAAATAGTTTATGATAAAACATAAACAATACTAAAGATTTTCCTAATAAATTATATTCAATATTAGTAAAAATATTAACTCGGGGTTAAAATAAACCCCTTGACATTGCGTTTTTTATTTATTTAATATACCACGCTTTAATTCTTATTTCAACATTTAATTTTATAAAAATGGTTTTTTTTACAACACATATTGCTGAAATTAATCAATTAAATATCATAATTTCTAAAAAGATGGAGATAAATCCATAGGCAAATCCCATATACTATCAGTGGGTACACTAACATAGCTAGGAGGTACATCACCTGATATAACTTTATCAATTAGCATAATTTTTCTTGAAACAATTGTTGTACCTTCAATAGGAGGGTCAATAATTTGAATAGTAGCTACAATATTTAACCAAACTCTATGATTTACCTGATTAATTCCAGTAGAGTGAACATCACTCTCATAATCAACATAAACCGTACCAGCTGGCAAAACAGTAACTTCTATATTTGGACCCAAGTTTGCAAAAATTCTACTTCCTGTTAAATTTCCAAGTGGAATTGTAAACGGAATAGGCCCCATATTTTTTAGCTCCTTTGTACATTTATCAACTATATCACCACAAATTTGATTGATAAGAATTGAATTCACATTCCAAGAAATGAGCTTGCCATCATCATTGTAATCATAGTTTAGTAAATCTTCAATAGTTATTGGGCTATTGGATAAAGTTTGGGAGACAGCTTCATTAATAACTTTGGTTGCAAGAGTTGTAGTTTCTAGCTTTGCCATCTCAATAACTGCTGGAGTAATTTGTTCATCAAGCTGAATATAAATAACCCCGACTATAGCAATAATTAAAAGAATGGTAAATAACCCTTGCAATTTTGGAATAGTTAAATCACGCTCACCATTTGTATTTTTTGGGTAAGAGGCATACCGATTATTTCTTTTATTTAGCAAAATAGTACCTCTCTTTCATAAAAGTATTTTTGTTACTGATGAAGCTATATATATATATATTCTAGTTCTTAAATTGATAGCACGGAAATATTTATAAAAAAGTTTGTTCAATCTTTTATAAAATTAATTTATTGGACTTTGCCTAAAGAAATTCACCCCTTGACTTTGTCTATGGAAACAATTACCATTACTTAAATCAGATATTATTAGTAAAATTAATTTTTAAATGCAACCATACTCAAACCTAAAGGGATAATACTAACTAAAATCTAGGAGTAATTATCTGTAAGAATTTATGGCAAGGTGGCCTTTAAATAAATTGAAACATCACTGTAACACAAAATTAAAGGAAAATACGATAAAATTTGTATTGTTTGTTTGCCCATTTTTTATATATTTGTTATAATGTATAAGTGAGGAGGAGGAAATGCTTATGAATTACTCAAATAACGACCAAGATAATCAAGACGACCAAAGTAAACAGCAGAAACAAAAAAAGGCTGGAGTTACTGGATTTCGTATATTTTTTATTACTCTAGTGATTGCTGCATTTGCCGTTGTTGGTTCTGGGCTTGGGATTTTTATTGGAATAATAAAAAGTGCCCCAGATGTGTCGGGACTTGAATTAAAACCAAGTACCAATTATACTTCGTTTATTTATGATGCAAATGGAATGGAAATTGACCGTGTAGAAGGTGGGGAAAATAGAATTTATGCAACACTAGAAGAAATCCCACTTTATTTACAACAAGCAGTTATAGCTATTGAAGATGAACGTTTTTATGAACACAATGGGATTGACATGAGAGGTATTTTACGTGCGCTTGTTGTAAATATAACAAATGGAGATATATCAGAAGGGGCAAGTACATTAACTCAACAGCTAATTAAAAATAACGTTTTAACTAGCGAACAAACTTTTACAAGAAAAATCCAAGAACAATACTTGGCAGTAGAATTTGAAAAAATTTATACTGAAGCATATGGGCAAAAATATGCGAAAGATTTAATTTTAGAATACTACTTAAACACTATGGCTCTTGGTCATGGGACTATGGGAGTGCAAGCCGCATCACACCGTTATTATCACAAAGATGTGTCAGAGCTTAGCCTTGCTGAGAGTGTTGTACTTGCAGGTATTACGCAAAGACCAACATACTACAGCCCAATTATTAATCCAGAAAATAACTGGGATAAAGCAAAAGTTATTTTATACAAAATGGTTGAGCTTGGATTTATTACTGAAGAGGAGCGTCAACTAGCTCTTTTAGAAAATCCTTTTGAGAATATTCAAGAAGTTAACCAAATATTTGTTGATGAGTCGCCACATAGTTACTTTGTAGATGCTGTAATTGAAGATGTTTTATCAGACCTACAATCTAAAAATGGTATGACGCAAATTGAAGCACAAAATTACTTATATGGTGGAGGAATTCAAATTTATACAACGTTTGACCCAGAAATTCAAGCAAGTGTTGATAGACATATGAATGATGATTCAATTTTTCCATCAGCAGAAAACGAAATTAAACTAGATTACAGAGTTAGTATTACAGATGCTGAAGGTTCGGTTTCTCATCATAGTGCTACAGGATTTGTAAAAAATACTAGTGCAATTGAAGGATTTAAAAATGAAAAATTAGGTGAGTGGGGAGCATTGGCAGAAGGTGTAACTTTTGTTGAAACTCTATACGAAATCCCACAACCTCAAGCAGCCTTTGTTATTATGGATCAAACTACAGGTCATGTAAAAGCATTATCAGGAGGACGTGGAGATAAAGTTGGGGACCGTACATTTAACCGTGCGACTCAGGCCAAACGTCAACCAGGTTCTACATTTAAAATTTTAACTGCGTATGCACCTGCCTTAGATACAGGAATGTTATCACCAGGGAGCGTTTTAATTGACCAACCAATTACAATCAATTTACCATCAGGAAACTACACTCCTCAAAACTGGGATAGAAAATATGTAGGAGCAACTACAATGCGTTATGGAATTTACCATTCTGTAAATGCTCTAGCAGTTCAAGTTCTTGATATGGTTGGGTTAGACACAGCGTTTGAATATTTACAACGCTTTGGATTTACAACACTTTTACCTACAGATAAAGTTTATTCTATGGCACTTGGAGGTCTTACAGAAGGGGTTACTCCACTAGAATTAAACGCAGCATATGCAGCAATTGCAAACAACGGAACGTATATCGAGCCTATTCTTTATACTAAAATTTTGGATAGAGATGGAGCAGTTTTATTAGATAACATTCCAAATTCTTACCAAGTAATTTCGGCATCAACAGCAGCAGCTCTAACAGATATGATGCAAGATGTTGTAAAAATTGGTACAGGAGCATCACTTAAAAACTGGTTTAGTTCTCAACCAGTATCAGGAAAAACAGGTACAACAAATGATAGTAAAGATTTATTCTTTGCTGCATACACACCATACTATACAGCAACTGTTTGGCTTGGGCATGATGATCCAAAATCTTTAAATGGAGCAAGTCAAAGAGAACATCTACATCTATGGGGTAATATTATGAAAGATGTTCACTCAGGCCTTGAATACAAAAACTTTGAGGCACAAATGCCAACATATTCTATGGCAACAATCTGTAAAGTATCAGGAAGACTTGCAAGAAATACTTGTGTTAGTGGAACAGTTACAGACTACTTTAGTAAAGAAAATTTCCCAACACAATATTGTAATTCATGTGGATATCAAGCGCCAGCAGCACCGACTGTAACAGCGCCAACTACTCCAACTGTAACAACGCCAACTACTCCAGCAGCACCAAGCACGCCAGAAGTATTTGCACCAGAAATCTTTACACCAAGCTTACCAACAATTTTACCAAGTGAAAATACGGAAGCACCAGTTGTAGAGGAAGAAGTAGTAGCACCACCAATTCTTCAAGATTTACCAGAAGTACCAAGCATTCCAGCAGCACCGACTGTAACAGCGCCAACTACTCCAGTTGAGACCCCATCAACGCCAGTAGCACCAGTGGAAACGCCTTCTGCTCCAGTTGAAGTAGCGCCAACGCCAGCACCAGAGCCAACACCTGCTCCAGCACCTACGCCAGAGCCGACACCTGCTCCAGAGCCAACGCCTGCTCCAACTCCAGAACCAGCAACTCCAACATTACCGACGTTGCCAACTCTACCAACGTTACAACAAACGCCAGTAGACGATGCTTCATTTATACCACAAGATTAATAAATAAAATAAAGCCTTCATAACTAGAAAGTTGTGGAGGCTTTTTTATGTAAAATTTTAAAACCCAGATTTCAAAAATCGTGAAGATAGTACATTTTTGTCTTCTCTTTTAAAGTAACCTCTCATAAGAAACCAAAAATCATATTAGAAATAGTTAATCCCAAAACCTAAATTTCAAAAATCATGAAGATAGTACATTTCTGTCTTCTCTTTTAAAAGTAACTTCTCATAAGAAACTAAAAATCATATTAGAAATAGTTAATCCCAAAACCTAAATTTCAAAAATCGTGAAGATAGTACATTTTTGTCCTCTCTTTTAAAAGTAACTTCCCATAAGAAACCAAAAAATCTTAATAAAATTGGAGAAATTCCAAAGATAATCTTCATTTATAGACCTTAGATAACATTTCATTTTTAAGATACAAAAATATTTGCTATTTATTGAGCTAAAGATATTGACATGTAAATAAATATATGATATTATGCAAATGTATTAAATTTTATGTATATAAATTAATATATATTTATATACTTAAGATTAAATAATTGTAAAAATAATTATGGAAGGGAGAATATACTTATGGAACTAATGGAAAATAATGTATTAGAGAATACAGAGGTTATACTTAAATCTTTAGATTTATCTGATTTTGAAGATATGGAAGAAATTGTTACTCCAGGATTTTTTGGTGTAATTATTTGTTGTTAATATAAATTTGTATGCTTAAGATTAAATTATGGTAAAAATAATTAGGGGAGGGAGAATATACTTATGGAACTAATGGAAAATAATGTATTAGAGAATACAGAAGTTACACTTAAATCTTTAGATTTATCTGATTTTGAAGATATGGAAGAAATTGTTACTCCAGGATTTTTTGGTTTAATTGGTTGTTGTAAGTAATTACGGGAATAACTAATTACTTAATATAATTATATTTAATTATATTGGAATACATTAAAATAAAATAGGGGAAATTGTTAATAATTTTCTCTATTTTATTGTATTACGATAATATTATTTTTGTAACTTAATATTAATAGACATAGGAGTAGAAACGTGTATAAAGTATACATTTTTAAATAATAAAGATGAATAAAAATTACGTACCAAAATTGGTTAAAGATGTTAAGTTGTATACATTTAATTCAATTATAACTAAAGAACCCCTATATTATTTGGGTTCAAAATCCTTAGATAGGACAATAAAAATAAGTAAAAATAAGAAGGATTTAGTGGAAATATTATTAAATAATATTAATGGTATAAGTACTGTTAAGGAAATTCAAAAAAAAATGGATTTATCAGATATTACGATTAATGTAGAAGATATCCTAAAAATCTTTGCTAATCAAGGATTTTTAGAAGGTGGAAATATGATTTATAATTCTGAAATTGATTTAACTAGTAAAACAATGTTTGAAGTTAATATATCCTATGATGTCAAAAAAATTCAAAAAATCAGTAAAATTATAGGAATAATTTTACTAATTTTTTTAGTAGGCGCTATTAAGGTTATATTAAGTCAATCTCATTTATTTAGAGAAGAGAACTTATTAGATAATTTTTATATTTATCAAACACTTCCATGTTTACTGATGGTAATATTAGTTCATGAATTTAGTCATATATTATTTGCAACTCTATTCAATGTTCCAGTAAAAAAAGTTAAAGGTGCATTAATATGGGGAATAATTCCTGTTATATTTATAAAGTATAAAAATCTTTATTTTATTTCTCCTTTTAAAAGATTACTTATTATATTAGGAGGTGTTATTGGAAATTTTATAGTTAGTTTGTACTGTTTAGGAATATATTTTTATAGTAGACACTCTATATTGTTAAATCTATTTTATCTTAATTTAGGTTATATATTTACTAATTTATATCCTCATAAAGCAAGTGATGGTTATTTTGCTTTATGCACATTATTTAATAAGCATAATATAAGAATTTCAGTAATAAAATCTATTTTTACTTCCAGAAGAAATTTAAAATCTAATATATTATTAGTAATTTATTTTGGATTAATAATTTTTGCAACTGTAGGGTTAGGAATAGTATTAAGTGATTTTATTATACTCATATTTGGTCAATATATTAAAGATTACTCAAATTATGTTAAAGGAATTATATATTTAGGACTAGTACTTCAATTAATAATTAGGTTTATTAATTTAACACGTTTATATAAGAAAGGAATTACAAATGAGAAATTATAGATTTCATGAAATTAAATGTAATGATAAAAATATTATATTTGATAGAGATACTTCACAAATATATGTGGGAACATTAAAAGAAAATAATTGGAAAATTTCAGAAAAAGAAAATGGTGATAAAATAAATCAATCAAAATTTTTATTAAATCCAGAATATAATACATTAATTATTTCTTGTGCAGAAACTTGTAATTTAAGTTGTAAGTATTGTTTTGCTAATGAAGGTACTTATAATTCATCAAAAAATCTTATCATGAATGATAAAATGTATGGTCAATTACTGGATAAACTTTTGGTGAAAAATGAACCTTTAAAATCTATTTCTTTATTTGGTGGAGAACCTTTATTAGGATTTAAATATATTAAAAATTTTATTAAAAAGTTACAAGAAGGTTATCTTGCCAAAGATTGGCCTCTACCTCTCATAGGTATTGTTACCAATGGAACACTAATCACAAAAGAAATAGGGGATTTTTTTCAGGAATATAATATTGCTGTTACAATTAGTTTAGATGGCTCAAAAGAATTTAATGATTTAAATAGAAAATATCCAAATTCAACCAAAAGTGTTTATGATAAGATAGTATCTAACATATCTAATATAAGGAATAGAACATTTCCTTTAGTTGCAGCCGCTACTATTTCTACTGATATTATAAAACAATATCAAAAAGGTGATTATAAAAAATATTTAGAGCATTATCAGTCCCTAGGATTTGATTACGTAGAACACTTTATTGCTGATAGTCCTATTCCTCTTACCACTGAGGAAATAACAAAAATTGAATTGTATGCAATAGATAAAGTAGAGGTAGTATTTGATAATTTAGTAAATAATAATTTATATGTACCTTATGGAGTAATAGGTGTTTTATCAACTATTGTACAAAAAAAATATAGTCCAGAATGTGGAGCAGGACTTACTCAAATGTTTTATTCAGCAGAAAATGAATTCTATCCTTGTCAAACATATTATGCAGTAAAAGAAAAGCATAGAAATACTTTATATAGAACAGAAATTATAAATTGTCAAGAATGTTTTTGTGTAAATATTTGTTGTGCATATTGTTCAGGCAGTAGTCTTCTATTCAATGGAAATGAATCATCAGTAATAGAAAGACGATGTGTATATCAAAAAGCTTTAACAGAGGCAATTATAAAAAATCTTTATATTTATACTAACGACAAAGATTATCGTATAAAGATAGTCAAAAATTTAAAAAAATTAGCTAATACTAATTTTAATAGAATAGCCAGATAGGAGAAAAAAATGTTTTTTCAAAAATTACTGTATAAAAATTCTGTTTATACTAAAATAGCAATTTTGACGGTTTTAATGATAAATACTATTTTTATATCATTTTTTATGATGGTAATAACAGGAATAGATAACATTACTAACGATACTTTAGACCAATCAAAAACTATTATAACCTATCTATCTTCTTTAGTTTTTCCATGTTCATTAGCAGTATTTTTCTTTCAGTGGATAATTTTTATGTTATATGGCGAGATGATTGAAGCCAGAAATGATTTTAATAGCATTCTAAGAAAAATGGGAGTTTCCATAAAGAATATTTATAAAATATATTGGACAGAGTTTGTAGTTTTACAAATAGTTGCTCAACCAATAGCTATAATAGGAGCATTTAATTTTTATAACGTAATGATGCAATATTATGGATATGACTCAACAATGGAAGGAACAGGAGTAATTTTAGGGATTACATCTACACTGGTTACTTCTTTAATTACATTAAGAATGGTATTGAATAAAAATATAGTTACATTTGATAATGTAGGTCACGCTACAAAAAGTAAAGTAACAAAATTTGCATTTATTAGCAACCATACAAAACAAATAAAATTAATATCAGCCATTATTTTATTTGGGAGTAGCATATATAATTTAATGAATAATAATGTGGATATATTTTTGTTGTTTACGGTAATAAATATTCTGATTTTTTGGGGTGAAATCCTAGAGAATATTATTAGCAGTGTATGTAAAATATTACCCGATAAATTTAATATTACATTATTAATTTTAAAAGGATTTTCCCGAAAAATAAGGGTTATTTCTTATACTATGATACTTGGATTAACATTAGTATTAGGACTTAATGCATTTATTCAAACAACAAGAAATCATGCGTATAATAGTGTAATGGAAAACATTAATTATAATTATGTAATAACACACGAACTTTTAACTAATAAAGAAATAGATAATATATTTAACACTAAACATATATCAGCATTATCATTTAGAGAAAATGAAAATAAAATAGGTTCTAGCACTTTGACAATGTTGGGCGTTGAAAAAAACTATTTTCAAGAGTATGAAAATATAGAATTAATGTATGGAGATCAAGATTTCATATTTGAAAATTGGGATAATCCAGAATATAACGGAATTATTCTGTGTGAGCATTTAATTAATGAAGATAACATCGGACAATCTATAGAATTAACTGTTGATGGTAAATTGGTAAGTTTTGAGATTGTAGGAGGAAGTTCTGTTAATGATTTCTCAAAAATGTCTGGTTATGTAAGTAAGGGATTTATACAACAAATTTTAAACCAAGGAGATGTTTCTAATATAACTTTCTTAAAAGAATATAACAATTCTCTGGAGAATAATTATACTGTAGAAACTAAACAAGAAATTGCAAATAAAAGTTATACTAAAGCAGTTCAAGGAACATTTATATTAGAAATTACAGCTATCATTGTATTATTATCATCATTTTTTATGTTAGCAAATTTTATAATTATTACAGCTAAAAAGAGTAATGTAGATATAGCTAGAATGCGTGCCATGGGAATGCCAGGGCATAATATTAATTCCATATATATTTTAACTTATATGTTAATAATTATTGCTTCTGTACCACTTGCTGCCCTGTCAGCTTATGTTGGTGGTAAAAATTTTATGGTATTAATGTTAGGTCTACCCAATATAAAGTTGGATTTTAATTGGGCATTATTTGGTGGATATATATTAGCATATTTGGTGTTTTTGGTTATGGTATATTATACTTTGGCACAAAAGACTATAAAAGAATATATATACGTTTTAAAATCTAAGTCTATATAATAAAAAAGGATAGGGAAACTATGATTAAAATAAGTAATTTAAATTTTTCTGTACAAGATGGACAGGCAAAAAGAAGAATATTAAATAATGTAAACTTTGTAGCAGATAGAGGTACAGCAACTGTTATAAGTGGGGTTTCAGGCTCAGGAAAGACAACGTTTTTGCACGCATTAAGTGGAATGTTGCCAGAAATTGATAGTGGTGATATAGTGATGGGAGATGTAGATTTATACAAAATTGCACCAGATAAAAGAGATGAATTTAGGTTGCATCATATGGGAATTATATTTCAAAACTTTAATTTATTTTCTTATATGAATGTGATGGATAATATTTTATTACCGTTTTATGCACAAGGCACTAAGCCTCAAAGTTCGGATATTAATAAGGCGTTAGATATGTTAAATTTGCTACAATTAACTCATATTAATCATCAAAAATCGATAGAATTATTATCTGGGGGTGAGCAACAAAGAGTGGCAATAATTAGAGCCTTGATTACTAATCCAGAAATAATTGTTTGTGATGAACCAACAGCAAATTTGGATCAAAGTAATAGCCATATTTTTTATGAGAATATTTCTAAGCTTGCAAGTTCTGAAAATATTGCAGTAATTATTGTATCTCATGACCCTATAGCACATCAATATTGTCATTTTTCTTGCAAAATGGTTGATGGAGAGTTAGAAATTTTATAAAAAATCATATTTAGACTATAGACGATTGTTTATAGTCTTTTTTTGATGGAAATTATAAACCAAAATATTCTTTCAAATTTCTTTAAGTTTGCTAAAAAAATTTTTCAATCTCTATATTATAATTAAAGAATAAAAATCGAGTATGTAAGCAATATTATATTTATGAGCTATTTTGGAGGTGGAGATTTTGAAAATTCTAATAGCTAATTTTGCATAACAAAGGAGAATTAACAGTGAATTTAAGTAGTATATTTATGATAGGTGTAGGGTTGTCGGCAGATGCTTTTGCCGTATCAATTTGTAAGGGTTTGAGCATGAAAAAGATGTATATTAAAGATGCATTAATAATCGCTATATATTTTGGAGTATTTCAGGCTTTGATGCCACTGATAGGATTTGTTTTGGGTACACAGTTTAGTAATTTTGTAAATAATATTGGACACTGGTTAGCATTTGCTATTTTAACATATATAGGGCTGAATTTAATTAAGTCAGGAAATAGTAAAGAAGAAGATGATGGTTTAGATATGGATTTGAGTATAAAAGTAATGGTTTCTCTTGCCATAGCCACAAGTATTGATGCTTTAGCTGTGGGAGTTACATTTGCGTTTTTGCAAGTAGAAATTTTGTTAGCCATTTTGATAATTGGTCTAACTACTTTTATAATTTGCCTCTTTGGTGTAAAAGTAGGAAATATATTTGGAATAAAGTATAAATCCAAAGCCGAAATATTGGGTGGGATTATATTAATTTTAATTGGGACTAGCATTTTGATAACTTAAATCTTAAAATTTTCTTTCAATTTATTCTACAAATTCTAAAGAGATTTTTGTTTTTTGTATGTATAGTGTACTTATAGAATATAAATAAAATAATTATTTTCATAAGGAGCAGTTTAGAGCAAAGTGAAATTCAATCTAAGTTATACGATTTGACTTTTTGTCTGTAATAAGCTATAATAGTTTAGATGAAAACGAAATTCAATCTAAGTTATACGCTTGGTCATCATTTATAGAAATTTTATTTGGTGTATTAGTGCTAATAGCTTATATTGTAGGAGGAATTGGAGGATTATTTTGTGTAGATTTTCAATCATTATTTACAAATGTAGAATATTTTAATCTAGTTGATGCCTTGTTAATAATTATTGCAATAATTTTATTATTTGTAGAAAGAAAATATTTATACGTTTCAAAATTAGACAATAAACATTTGGAAAATATTAAAGTTACCTAGTCGTATTAATTTATAGGAGAGTGAAATTTTTATATGAGTTCAGAAGTTGGTATACAACTATTTATTTTGGCTTTATTAATTGGAGGTTCAGCATTTTTTTCAATGTCTGAAACAGCACTTATGGCAATAACAAAAATAGATGTTATGCAATTAATTTCCCAAGATGTTAAAGGTGCAAAATTATTAGAAAAGTTAATTGAAGATCCTTCAAAGTTATTGGGTTCGATTTTAGTTGGTAATAACTTAATAAATATCGGGGCATCGTCTTTGGCGACAGTGGTTGCAACTGATATTTTTGGAAGTGCAGGGGTTGGGATTGCTACAGGGCTTATGACCTTATTTGTACTTATTTTTGGAGAACTTACACCAAAATCAATCGCTACAAAACACCCACAAAAGGTAGCACTTTTTGTATCAAAGCCAATATATTTGGTAGTAGTTATCGTTTCTCCTATCGTAAAAGTGCTTATGGGAATTGCCAATGTAATTATTAGAATGTTGGGTGGAGAGCCTGATGGCAACCAAGCTTTTATTACTGCTGATAAATTAAAGACTATAGTAAAAGTTAGTCATGAAGAAGGTGTCCTTGAAAAAGAAGAAAAAGAGATGATTTATAACGTATTTAGTTTTGGTGACTCCTACACAAAAGATGTTATGATACCAAGAACTGATATTGTTTCTGTTGATATAAATGCTACATATACAGAGGTTATCGAGCTTTTTAAGGAGCATCAATTTTCAAGAATGCCAGTTTATCAAGGTTTGCAAGATAATATAGTTGGAATGCTGTACATTAAAGATATACTTATGAATTTTATAGATGTGAATACATTTGAAATATCCTCTATGATTAGAGAAGCTCATTTTGTACATGAATATAGCCAAATTGATAAATTATTTCAGGAGCTAAAACTTAAAAAAATTGGAATGGCGTTTGTATTAGATGAATATGGTGGGCTTGTTGGATTGATTACCCTAGAAGATTTGGTTGAGGAAATTGTTGGGGACATTGATGATGAGTATGATACACAAGGTGAAGATTTTATCAAATTAAATGAATATCAATATTTAATTGAGGGGACGTATAAAATTGATGATGTAAATGATAATTTGAATTTAGAAATTGTTTCACAAGAATTTGATTCAATCGGTGGATATATTATTGGCCTATTAGATAGATTTCCAAAAGAGGGAGAAATTATTACTGATGAAAAGTTGACGTTTGTAGTTGAAGATGTTCAAAATAACCGAATAAATAAGTTGCGTCTGACAATTCATGAAGAATTTTGTGCAACTGCAAATTAAGATTAAACCACTACGATTTTGCTATTTAAATTGTGGTGGTTTTTATTTGTTATTTAATAAGAAGAAACTCATACAAAAAATTAAGAAAAAGTGTATATAATTGAAATTTGTTGGAGATACTCAAATATACGAATTGGTACACACCCCTTGGATATATACTATAAACTGTGATATATTAATTAATGAACTATAACAAATATGCAATATAAATTAAGGAGGATTTTTTAATATGGCAAAAAAAATTATTACGGTAGATGGAAATACAGCAGCAGCTCATGTAGCTTATGCATATACAGATGTTGCTGCAATCTACCCAATTACACCATCTACTAATATGTCAGAAGCAGTTGATGAGTGGGCAGCTTATGGACGTAAAAATATTTTTGGGCAAACAGTAAACGTTGTTGAGATGCAATCAGAAGCAGGAGCAGCAGGTGCATTTCATGGTTCATTACAAGCTGGGGCATTAACTACAACATTTACAGCATCTCAAGGGCTATTACTTATGATACCAAATATGTATAAAGTTGCTGGTGAATTACTTCCTGGGGTGTTTCATGTTAGTGCAAGAGCGTTGGCAGCACAGGCTCTCTCTATTTTTGGTGACCATCAAGATGTTATGGCGACAAGACAAACAGGCTGTATATTATTAACTTCAGCATCAGTTCAAGAAGTTGCTGATTTATCAATAGTTGCACATTTATCAGCAATCAAAGGGAGTCTTCCTGTGGTACATTTCTTTGATGGATTTAGAACTTCTCATGAAATCCAAAAAGTTGAAGTTATGGAACTCGAGGACTATGCAAAATTAATAGATCAAGATGCACTAACTGCATTTAGAAATAAAGCATTATCTCCAGAAAGACCAGTAACTAGAGGTACAGCACAAAATCCTGATATCTATTTCCAAACTAGAGAAGCTTCTAATAAATATTATAATGCAATGGTCGGGCATATTGCGCATTATATGGAAGTAGTTAGCAACTTAACAGGTCGACAATATAATTTATTTAATTATTATGGTGATCCAGAAGCAACAAATATTATTGTAGCGATGGGGTCAGTAACGGAAACTATTGAAGAAACTATTGATTACTTAAATGAAAAAGGAGAAAAATTAGGGCTTGTAAAAGTTCATTTATATAGACCTTTTTCGGAAAAACACCTATTAGAAGCAATTCCAAAAACGGTTACAAAAATTTGTGTATTGGATAGAACAAAAGAACCAGGAGCATCTGGAGAACCGTTATATTTAGATGTGCGTAACGCATTTTATGAGGCAGATAGAACACCTACAATTATTGGGGGACGTTATGGACTTGGGTCAAAAGATATGACTCCAACATTAATCAAAGCTATTTTTGCAAATCTTGATAAAGATGAACCTATGAAAAACTTTACAGTAGGGATTAATGACGATGTAACTAACTTATCAATACCTGTTACGGAAGAATTAAAAATTGCACAACAAGGAACAATTAGATGTAAGTTTTGGGGGCTTGGGTCTGATGGGACAGTTGGAGCAAATAAACAAGCTATCAAAATTATTGGAGAACATACAAACAAATACGCACAAGCATATTTTGCTTATGATTCAAAAAAATCTGGGGGGATAACTGTTTCACATTTACGTTTTGGAGATAGACCAATTCGTTCAACATATTTAATTGATGAGGCAGATTATATTGCGTGCCACAACCAATCTTATGTTGATCAATATGATTTGGTGAAAGGTCTTAAAAAAGGTGGAACTTTTGTATTAAATTGTATTTGGAATGAGGAGCAATTAGAAGCACATTTACCAGCACCTCTAAAAAGATTTATAGCTAAAAATGATATTAACTTTTATCTAGTAAATGCTACAAAAATTGGGGAAGAAATCGGTCTTGGAAAAAGAATTAATATGATTATGCAAGCAGCATTTTTTAAATTAGCCGAAATTATTCCAGAAGAAGAAGCTGTTGGATATCTAAAAGCTTCTATTAAAAAGGCTTATGGCAATAAAGGTGAAAAAATTGTTGAGCAAAATTATTTAGCTGTAGATAAAGGAATGAACGCTTTGGTAAAAGTTGCAATTCCAGAAAATTGGGCAGATGCTAAAGATATCATTAAAGAAGATAATGACCCAGAATTTATTCAAAAAATTGTAAAACCTATGAATGCTCAAGAGGGTGATAGCCTTCCAATTAGTGCATTTAATGGTTATGAAGATGGAACTTTCCCTTCTGGTACGTCTGCTTATGAAAAACGTGGAATTGGAATTCATGTACCACAATGGAATAAGGAAACTTGTATTCAATGTAACCAATGTTCTTATATTTGCCCTCACGCTTGTATTAGACCAGTTTTATTAACTGATGAAGAAGCGGCAAAAGCACCATCAACTTTTGAGACGGTTAAAGCAAAAGGAAAAGGGCTTGATGGTCTGCAATATAGAATTCAAGTTAGCCCACTTGATTGTACTGGGTGCGAAAACTGTGTTAAAGTGTGTCCTTCAAAAGTGAAATCTCTACAAATGGAGCAATTGGGAACTCAAGTTGATGAAGAAATTCCAAACTGGAACTTTAGCATCTCTAAAGAAGTTTCATATAAAGGGGATAGAGTCGCTGGAACTACTGTAAAAGATAGTCAGTTTAAAACTCCACTTATTGAATTTTCAGGAGCTTGTGCAGGGTGTGGAGAAACTCCATATATCAAACTTGTAACTCAACTTTTTGGAGAAAGAATGATTATTGCAAATGCTACAGGTTGTTCATCAATTTGGGGAGCATCAGCACCAGCCACTCCATATACAACCAACCACGAAGGGAAAGGGCCAGCTTGGGCAAATTCACTATTTGAAGATAATGCCGAATATGGATTTGGAATGATGCTTGCTCACAACCAGCTTAGAAAAAACATCGAAAATAATATGAAAGAGTTGTTAAAATTAGATATTTCAGCAGATGCTAAAGAGGTATTTACTAATTGGATTGAGAGCAAAAATGATAGTCAAGGTTCAATTGTAGCTACTAACTCTGTTCGTGAAATCTTAAAAAAGACTACGTTTGATGAAGAAGCTTCTAAATTTGTAGATGAAATTAAAGAAAGAAATGACCACCTTGTAAAGCGTTCTCAATGGATTTTAGGAGGAGATGGCTGGGCATATGATATTGGGTATGGAGGTCTTGACCACGTTTTAGCATCAGGAGAAAATGTTAATGTTTTGGTATTTGATACAGAAATTTACTCAAATACTGGAGGTCAGGCATCAAAATCTACTCCAACTGCTGCCATTGCCAAATTTACGGCTAGTGGAAAACGTGCTAAGAAAAAAGATTTAGGAATGATGGCTATAGCATATGGGAATGTTTATGTATCTCAAGTTGCGATTGGTGCAGATAAAAACCAATTAATGAAGGCTGTTTTGGAAGCTGAAAAATATGAAGGACCATCATTAATTATAGCGTATGCAACTTGTATTAGTCATGGGCTAAAAAAAGGAATGAGTCACTCAATGGACAATATGGCTGACGCTGTAAAGGCTGGGTACTGGCATCTTTATAGATATAACCCAAGCTTAAAACTAGAAGGGAAAAACCCATTCTCATTAGACTCTAAAGAACCAAAAGGCGATTTTAGAGAGTATATTATGGGGCAAGTTCGTTATTCTTCTTTAGCAAAATTATTCCCAAATGAAAGTGAACACCTGTTTAATCTTCTTGAGGAAAATTCTAAAGAAAGATATGAAAGTTACAAGCGTTTAGCTGAACAAGAGTAAAAATTATATGCTAGCTTCTTTATTTTAGAAGCTAGTTTTTTATATCAAAATTTTATTTTTTGCACAAAAAAAGGCACATTATGTGCCAATAATTAATTTAAAGATGTAGCAAATTGTTTGATTTGGTCTGCACTATCAGACACATCACCATCAATTTTTAAAGGTTCAACTTTCTCAACTCCACCACATTCTTTAGCTTTTTCCGAAATAAGAGTTACAGCTTCGCAAAAAGTATCTTCATATCCATCTTTATCTCCACAACCAAAAACAGCAAATTCTTTTCCATCAAAAAGTTCAGAACTCATATCTTCATAAAATGGGATAAAGTCATCTTGAATTTCTCCCCAACCCCAAGTTGAAGCTCCAAGTATTACTAAATCAGCACCTGTAACATCTTCATTTTTTACTTTGCAAACGTCAATAACTGAAATTTCTGCATCTGTTAAGTGTGATTTGATAATTCCTGCTGCTTCTTCTGTGTTTCCTGTTGTGCTTCCAAAAATAATTGATACTTTTTTCATTATACTCCTCCTAGGCACTCATAGTTGTGCAGTTTAAAATAAATTTAATTTGGTTTTTCACATCTAAAATTTTATAGTAAAGCTTTTCTGACTCGGTTGTATCTCCGTACATATTCCAACCAAGCGTTTTTACATAAGGGCTATCTTCAATTCCCATATAAGCCAAGACATCTTTCATAGTGTAACCTATAAAAAATCCTATTTCATGAGGAAAAGTTTTGCTACTATTTATATTTTCGATTAAAGTATTAATGTAACTTTCCAAATAATAGTGTTCTGGATAAGATAACTCCCTTAAATAATTTATACGATTGTCAGACAATAATAATTCATTTAAAGTTTGTGGATTATACATAATAATTTGTACATTTGAGCCAACTGGTCTTACAAAACGAATTTCAATAGGCAAATTAAGCCCTGATAAAATTGCATAGGTAGAGCTATCAACGTTAAGAATTTCAAGGCTTTTAACTCCACTGATTATCGTTCCAGCTTTTTCACAAATTAGATTATTATTTGGAAAATATTTCATTAAATTTTTAATTTCAGATGCTAACATAGTAGCGACCCCCCTTATGTAAATAACTGTAAGCTTGATAACTATTATCATTATATTTAGATTATAGCTATTTTGACAAACATTGTCAAGTGAATTTTAGAACTAAATTCAATTTTTTGTAGACTAGGAGCAATCCATTTTTACCTAGTAAAATCTTAGTAGGAAATGTAGTTTGGTTTTAGCTAATATAAATTAATTCCTGATAATGTCACCATTAAAAGTTTATATAAATTACTCGCACCGTTACCTACGCATATATAAGGCTTTTTCTCAAACTGGACATCGAAATGGTGCGAGACTAAGGCTCACATAAAATTATGGAGTTTTCGCACCAAAAATACTTGCAAAAAATGTCGTTTGGAGTTATAATAAAATAAATATCAAAATTATTTGGATTATATTTTATGAAATATAGATATTCTACGTTTCTAACAACTATAATTTTTATATAATTTTGCACTCGTCTCCCCTCATGGAGGGGTGTGGATTGAAATATTTTTTTGTTTTTTTGTACGTCTAATATCTAACTCGTCTCCCCTCATGGAGGGGTGTGGATTGAAATAGACGGGGCATTAAAACTTGCCGTAAGCTTGCTTAGTCTCCCCTCATAGAGGGGTGTGGATTGAAATGCTCGACATCTCAAGTGAGAATATAGCCACTTTGTCTCCCCTCATGGAGGGGTGTGGATTGAAATGCAATGGGATTGCAAACAAATTTAACACTTTGTGTCTCCCCTCATGGAGGGGTGTGGATTGAAATTTACATAATCTTCATTTGTTTTAAAAATAACGCGTCTCCCCTCATGGAGGGGTGTGGATTGAAATATGATAATTGCAAAAAAAAGAGAGTCGTTAAACTCTCCTAAAGTCTCTCCTCATGGAGGGGTATGGATTGAAATTATAATGACTCTCTAAAACAATATCCTGCTAAAAACCTAGCTTCTCCATGACCATTATCAGAAGCTTTCATAAGCCACTCTTTCGACTCTTTATAATTAATTGCAACACCTTCCCCTTCATATAAACATCTTCCTACTTCATATTGTGCGTTGGGGTTGCCAGCTTCAGCAGCTTGTTTGTAATAATCATATGCTTTTGTAAAATCTTTTTCTTGTGCGCATTGTTTGCCTAATTCGTAAATTTGTTCACTAGTCATCATTTTCCTCCAATAGTTTGTCTTGCATTAATATTAACAAAAGTTTGATATATTTTCAAGATATTTAATAAAATTAAAAGTATACTCCATATGTAAATTAGAGTATACTTTTAATTTTATGCTTCAATATTATCTTCTTCGGTAGCTTCATCTAAATGCGAAATTGCTTCAGAATATCCAGCATTCGCAGCTTTTGTAAGCCATTGCGTACCTAATTCAATATCTTGCTCAACACCATCACCATTTTTGTAAGCCAATCCAAGATTATATTGAGCTACAGGGAAACCAGAATTTGCTGATTTTTGGAATAATTCAAAGGCAGTTTTGAGGTTTTTCTCAACACCTTCACCATTTCTATATGCAACACCAAGATTTTTTTGAGCTACAGGAAAACCAGCCATAGCAGATTTTGTATACCATTCGACAGCTTTTTTAAAGTCTTGCTCAACACCTTCTCCGTTATGATAACAAACACCCATGTTATTTTGGGCAGAAATATCCCCTTGTTTAGCTGATTGTAAATAAAATTCAATAGCTTTTTCTAGGTTTTTCTCAACACCTTTTCCGTTGTGATAGCAATATCCTAAATTATTTTGAGCCACGGCATTTCCAGCTTCGGCAGCCTTAGTAAACCATTCCACAGCTTTTTCATAATTTTGCTCAACGCCTACCCCATCTTTGTAACAAATAGCTAAATTTTTCTGTGCTTTTACGTTTCCAGTTTCAGCAGATTGTTTGAATAATTCAGCAGCCTTTTTAAAGTCTTGCTCCACACCATCACCATGAGCATACGCTACCCCAAGGTTTTTTTGAGCCTTATCATCACCAGCTTCAGCAGCTTTTGTATACCATTCGACAGCTTTTGTTTGATTTTGTTCAACACCATTACCAACTGCAAAACACACACCTAAATTATATTGAGCTATAATATTTCCCTCTTGTGCAGCTTGTTTGTAATATTCATAAGCTGTTACGCAGTCGCCAGCATCAGTAGCCTTGTTCCCAAGTTGACATAATTCCTCTACATTTGTCATTAAAATTCTCCTTCATAAAATTACCATAATAATAAAATTAAAATTTATGTCAAATACTAATAATTGTTGTAAGTAATTATACTTTAAAAATTTATTTTTGTAAATATTTTGTTTGAAGAAAGGTTAAACTTCACAAAACTTTAAATTTATTTGCTAAAATTTTGTATAAAAATAAGCCCCAAAGAGCTTATAATTTAACTTCTGATGAGGTTTGAACCAATGAATTAAACATATCTAAAATATAAAGTGCCTGAGCATGTTCTTGGTTTGCAGCCTGTTCAAAAAATTCCATAGCTTTGGAGCGATTTTGTGAATTATTATTCATGTAGCATAATCCGAGATGATATTGAGCGTGTGGATAGTCATCGGTTGCCAAAATTTCTAGTTGGTTAAATGCCTCTTCATAATCAAATTCCAACGCTTTAATATACCATTCTATAGCGCTGTTTTCATCACAATCCGTTGCATAGCCATAATGATAACAGTTTCCAAGTGCTAAATAAGTTTGCGTAATTTCTTCATTGGCCAATCTTTTTAACCAATTAAAAGCATATCCAAAACCTTGTTCGGCAGAAAGAGCGTACCAGTGAACAGCTTGTTCGTAATCTTGCTCCACACCACGACCATTTTTGTAGCAGTATCCAAGATTATATTGAGCTTTAGCATTTCCAGCTTCAGCAGAAAGAGCGTACCAGTGAACAGCTTGTTTATCATCTTGTTCCACACCATGACCGTTTTTATAACAATTTCCAAGATTAATTTGGGCCTTAGAATTGCCTGCTTCAGCAGAAAGAGTGTACCATCGTACAGCTTCTTCAAAATCTTTTTCTACACCACGACCATTTTTGTAGCAGTATCCAAGGTTATACTGAGCCTTAGAATTACCAGCTTCAGCAGAAAGGCTATACCAGTGAACAGCTTGTTCGTTATCCTGCTCCACACCTTCCCCGTATTGATAGCAATATCCAAGGTTATTTTGGGCATCGGCATCACCCTGATCAGCAGAAAGCGAATACCAACGGGCAGCCTTTTTATTATCTTGTTTAACCCCTTGACCATTTTTATAGCAATTTCCAAGATTTAATTGAGCGAGTGCATTTCCTTGGATAGCGCTTATTTTATAGTAACCAAAAGCCTTGGCAAAATCCTCATTTTCAAAAGCTTGGATACCTAATTCATAAATTTCTTCAGCATTCATAATTAACCCTCCTTTTTATAACATTGTACTACACTTTATTTATGAAATGCAAATTATAATAAAATTAACCTATACTTTATCTATATACTGTAACTCATAAAGTGTTTGGCTAGATTTCATTTTAACATAAATTCCAGACATTACAACTCCTTTGAATACTGAAGTAATTGTAATTGCCCACCAAACCCCATCTATTCCTAACATTTCAGGACGTGAAAGAGCGTATGCTAAAGGTATTCTAAGTGCTGATAATACACTGTTTACGAGTGCTGGAATTTTGGTTTTACCAAGTCCATTAAACAATCCAGATATAGTAATTTCAACACACATAAAAATTTGGGAGTATCCTAAAATTACTAAATAATCAATTCCTTGACGTAAAGTTTCGGGTTCATCTGTAATAAATAAGCTAAATATTGGGCCACCGAAAAATATTAGCAAAATGCTTGCAAAAGTTCCTGTTAAAATTGCCAAACCTATACTAATTTTTACGCTTTCTTCAATTCTTTCGTATTTTAATGCGCCATAATTTTGACCAACAAACGCTCCTAGTGCTGTAGAAAGTCCTCCAGCAGTCATCCAAGATATGGCTTCAATTTGAGAACCTACCTTCTGAACAGCAATAGGAACTGGCCCCCATTCGGCAATAATTCTCCCAATTACCATAGAAATCATGGTAAATAATCCACTTTGAATAGCTACAGGAAAACCTATTTTCCCAACGATTTTTATTTCTTCCATTGGAGGAGCAACTAAAATTTTCATAGGAAAATAGGCTTGTTTCTTTTTAATATTTAGTATAATAAAACAAAGTGTTACTATAAATTGAGATGAAACCGTTGCAATTGCTGCACCAAGCACACCCATTGCAGGAAATCCAAGATAGCCAAATATTAACAATGGGTCTAATATAATATTGATGACCAAACCTATACTGTTCATTATAAATGGTGTTTTGCTTTCACCACTTCCATTAAAAATCGCTGTAAATACTGGATTTATAAAAGTAAAAACTAATCCTAGTCCAATAACTACTAAATAAGTTTGCGCCATATTAATAATATTTTCATCACCTAAATTAAAAAATGCTATTAATGGTTTATTAAAAAACACTAGCACTATTCCGTATAAAAATGCACATACTAAATTTATTTGTATTGCTCCTAATGCAAATTTACGAACTTTATCAAAATTTTTCTCTCCCATACTTTGAGCAACTTTAATTTCAGCACCTATTTTTGAAATCATAACAAATGCCATACCAAGCCATGGGAAAAATCCAGCAGTACCAACGGCTGCCACTTCATCGCTTCCAAGTCGTCCAATCCACATCATATCAATCATGCTATACGCTGTTTGAATAAAGGCCGTCCCCATAATTGGAAGTGCCAAAATTAATAGTTTGGATAGGATATTTCCTTGAGTTAAGTCTAATTTTTTTTCCATCTTTTTCTCCTTATTGTAAGTAATCTATAAATTATTGTACTATTAGTTTTGCAAAAAGAAAAGTAAATTTGGATTGACAGGAAAATTTAAGTATGGTAATATTGACACAATACATCATCTATAATATAATTTGGGTAATTTTTAGCATAAAAGAGGACAAAAAAGTACGATCATCACGATTTTTGAAAATAGGATTTTCGAGAATAAGTAATTTTTTGGATTTTAGCAATTATTTTTTAGCAAAAAAATAGACTATAAACGATTTGTTCATAGTCATTATTAATTATATTGCATGAGATAAATTGGTCATAGGTGGGGTATGTCCCAAAAAATTATGAGTTTCTTCTATTAAATTGTCATCATTAAGAGCGTATGCACAAATTAATGCTGAGTCAAAATCTTGAAGTGCAGTAAAAATTTTAAAGGCTTGTTTGTAATGGTGTTTAAAATATAAAATTGTCGCCATTTCTTCTGCATAAGTCAGACCTTCCCTACATTGTGAAGGGCTTGGACACTGTTTGAAGCAGTTGATGGCATTGGTATATTTGCCAGCTGATAAATAACAAATACCTGCTTCATATAATTTATTTATTTTGAGATAATATTTAGCTCCTTGAGCAGGGTCGCAAAAACTGTAAAAATATGCAGCTTTATTATAATTTTGATATTTTAATGAAAGTTTAGCTCCTTGTTCATAATATTTTTTTTCTTCAGCTAATTGCAATGCTGCAGAAATTCTTCCACATTTTTGATATGAAATAAATAGTTGTTTGGGAGCGTTACAATTTTCAAAACATATTACTGCTTGCTCATAATTATTCAATTTTCCATAAAGTAAACCAGCCCAAAAATATAATTCATATTTAAAGAGTACATTAGCTTTGATGTCGTCTGTTAACTTAAAAAAATTGAATTTCTTAAATAGACAAGCACCAGCAAATTTTATATATTTTAACATATGAGAACCTCCTTTGAATTTTATGTAACTTATCAGTATATTACCATATATTACCAAGTATTACAAGAGAGGATAAAATAAAAATGGCATATTGGCAAAGTAGAGGACTAAGAGGTAGTGAACTTGAGTCCATAATTAATACCACAAATGAGCTTTATCGAACTAAAAATTTAGCACTAATTCACAAAATTCCTACTCCGATTACTCCTATAAAAATTGATAAAGAAAAAAGAGTAATTACTTTGGCTTATTTTGAACAAAAAAGCACAGTAGATTATATTGGAGTTGCACAAGAGATAGCTATTTGTTTTGATGCTAAAGAAACGAATGGTCAGTCATTACCTTTGGCAAATATTCACAAACATCAATTAGAATTTATGGCAGATTTTGTTAAGCAAGGTGGAGTTGCTTTTTTTATAATTCACTTCAAAAAACACGAAAGTTATTATTTGCTTCCTTATAATGTAGTCGTAAAATATTATGATGATGCACAAAAAGGAGGTCGAAAATCTATTCCACACAGTGAATTTTTGGAGTCGTATCCAATTTTTATTGAAGGAGGAGCATATTTAAATTATTTAAAGCCACTTCAAAATTATATTGATAGTTTGTAAACCAAAATCTTTGAATTGAGTACGTTCAAAAATAATAAAAAATTTTTATAAAATCTGTATATAATTTGAAAATGTTGTCCATACTCTCAATAAGTAAGAGTGAGGTGGAAAATATGAGAAGAATTTTAGGAATAATTTGTGTTGTGCTGGTTTTATTTACAGGTTGTAGTAGAGATGAAACGGAAATCCCACCTATGGAGGAGGTGACTCATCAAGAAATTGAATTTAAAGAGGTTCAGCTAGATTTTTATATTCAAGAAGAGATGGCACTTGCTCCTTATGAACCAATGAATGGGGTGTATTTGGGGGCATATGTTGAGCGAAATGCTGTTCTTGATAATGATATCAAAAAATTTGAGGAGCAAATTGGGCAAAAGCAAGCGTTTCGGGTATTTCAATATAATAGTGATGACCCTATTTCATCAAGTGATGTGCTTGAATGTATTGCAAATAAACAAGTTCCGTATATTAAGTATTTATTTGATGATACAAAAGGAATTAATGATGTTTACCATCTAATTGGAGATTTGAGTTCTGTGTATAGAACCCCGATGTTTATTGAGTTGTATCCAGTAACCTCAAGTATGACAAATCCTAAGACGTACAATAATCAATATCAGGAAGCGTATCAGTTAATTAAGCGATATTTATCAGAAAGTACAATTGTTTGGAGTATTGATCATACTAGGGTTGAAGATGTGTCAATTTATTATCCAGGTGATGAATATGTGGATTGGGTAGGGTTAAATATGTTTTTGCCAAGATTACGTAATGGAGAGATTGCGCAGGATAATTATTCGTCAATAATTGATATGTGGTATAAAACATTTCAATCTACAAAGCCTATGATGCTAACATCTTTGGGTGTATCCTACTTTTCTAGTGAAGATTATATTTATACAACATCTGAAGCTAAAGATAAATTAGAATATTTTTATAGTGAGTTACCAGAAAAATATCCTCGAATAAAAGGAATTCTCTACGTTGATGCTAATATGCAAGAGATGGGTGGCAAAGAAGATTATAGAATTTCGGTGGAAACAGCAATTACTTCGCATGTTAATATGTTGATGGAGAATGATATATTTTTGCATGAATTACAAACGCATTCAGATGATGTAGCTGACCAATATATTTATTATTCCATTCCAGCGTTAACTTATGGGGATAAATATTATATTGAAAGTATTTATGCGCAAGAAATTTTTGATCCACACTTATTAGTAAATGTACCTGTGTTTAGAGATTTAGAAGGAACGGTTTATTATCCAACTGACGAAATTACAAAATATATAAATGCATTCTATATTCCTTAGGAAAAGTATCATGCAATTCCTAAAAACTCCATATATTTATAAGATATAGGAGGGAGTGATGGCATGGATTTTATGCAGATAATTTTAGAAGAAAAAAATGCTAATAAAATAGAAAGTTTTAATGGAACTTTTCTTGATTATTTAAATATTGTATATCAAAATAAAGATATTGTACAACTTTCTCACGAAAAAATGTATAAGCTATTAATTCAAGGAGAAGTTGATATAATCAAAACTGAAGAAGATTTAAGGCTAAGACGTATTTATGGAAATTCTATCTTAAAGAAGTATCCTGTTTTTAAAGATAAATTTTTTGGGATAGATGATACTTTGATGAAATTAGTTCAGTATTTTTATACAGCATCTATGGGTGGGGAAGAAGCACGCCAAATTCTCTACCTTGTAGGTCCTGTAGGTGCTGGAAAATCGTCTTTGGTAGATGCTTTAAAAAGTTTATTAGAAACATCAGATGATATTTATTCACTAGAAGGTTGTCCGATGCAAGAAGAGCCGTTGCACCTTATTCCTTATAAAAGTCGTAAGCGTTTTGAAGAAATTTTGGGTGTACAAATTGAAGGGGAGCTTTGTCCTGTTTGTAGTTATAGATTGCAAAATGAGTTTAATGGAGATTATGAAAAATTTCCAGTTGAGCAAATTAAATTTTCTATAAAAGACAGAAAAGGGATAGGGGTTGTGCCTCCAGTAGATGCTAATAATCAAGATACTTCGGTATTAACTGGTTCAATTAACATTTCAAAAATGGACTTATACTCTGAAGATGACCCAAGAGTATTTTCTTTAAATGGAGCATTTAATGTTGCAAATAGAGGTATGATTGAGTTTATAGAAGTATTTAAAAATGATGCAGAATATTTATACACAATGATTACAGCTACTCAAGAAAAATTAATTCCATCTCCTGCAAAAGGCTCTATGATTTATTTTGATGGAATAATAATTGCGCATTCTAATGAAACTGAATGGACGAGGTTTAGAACTGACAGTACTAATGAAGCTATTTTGGATAGAATTGTAAGGATAGATGTGCCTTATTGTTTGGAGTTAGATGAGGAAGTTAAAATTTACAAAAAGCATCTTAGTAAATCAAAATTCAGGCAACATATTGCACCTCATACGTTGGAAATGGTAGGTATGTTTGCAATTTTAACTAGGCTATCACCTTCTACAAAAGTAGAACCTTTGACTAAACTCAAAATTTATAATGGTGAGGAAATTATAAATTATCACACAGAAACTAAAATTAATATTTATGAGCTTAAAGAAGAAGCACCTAGAGAAGGTATGAGTGGAATTTCTACACGATTTATTATGAAAGTTATTGATAATACGTTGGTTGAGGCATCATGTGATTGTATTTGGGCAGTACAAATTTTAGAAAAACTTATACAAGAATTAAAACAGTTGCCAATATCAAATGAAACTAAAAAATATTATTTGTCGATTATCCAAGATGTTGTAAAACAAGAATATAATAGGATATTAGAAGAGGAAATTACAAAATCTTTTGTGTATAGTTTTAGAGAACAAGCTGAAACTTTATTCAATAATTATTTGGATCATGCAGAAGCTTACACCAACAAAACTACAATTAAAGACTTTAGTTCAAATTTAGAATTTAAAGCTGATGAAAAATTTTTACGTTCTATAGAAGAACAAATTGGGGTTAATGAAGGGGCTGCTCGTGGATTTAGGCAAGATGTAACATCTTATATGTTTGCATTAATTCGTTCTGGGCAATCTATTAGTTATAAATGTTATGAGCCATTGAAGGAAGCTATTGAAAAACGGCTGACTTCTTCAATTAAAGAGCTAACAAGGATAATAACTTCTAGCCATATTAGAAATAATGAACAAGGCGAAAAGTACAATGTTATGATTGAGCAAATGAAACAAAGTGGTTATTGTGAACATTGTTGTGATAAAGTTTTGAATTATGCAACGTATAACCTTTGGAAGGACTAGACTATGGCCACTTTCAAAAAATATGAAACAACAAACCATGATAGAGCGATTGAAGATAGACGACGACACAAAGAACTAATCGAGAAGAGTGTTAAAAATAATATTAGCCAAATAATTTCTGAAGAGAGTATCGTTGAGCAAGATGGCACACGTAAAATTAAAATTCCAATTCGTAGTTTGAATGAATATTACTTTAAATATGGCTCTCAAAATGTAGGAATTTTATGTGGAGATGGCTCTCAAGTAAAAGGTAAACATCTTGAAAAGACTATAGTAAATAGTATCGAAAATGGAATTGGGACTAGTAAATCAGAAGATATTTTTGAGATAGATATAACTATTGATGATGCTATAGATATTTTGTTTGATAACTTTAATTTGCCGTATTTTAATCATAAAAAATATGAAGAAATTAAGCTTGAGGAAGGTCTTAAACATCGGGGATTAAAACCAGCTGGAACAATGCGTCAGCTATCTAAAAAACATATGATGATTTCTAAAATTAAGCGCCAAAAATGTATGTCAAAAAGTGAGAGCCGAGTAACGTTTCATCGTAAAGATTTAGTTTATGTACGCACAAAGCCAAAGCAAAAACGACAATCTAACGCAGTTATTATTTGTATTATGGACAGTTCGGGGTCTATGGGATATACCAAAAAATATTTAGCTCGTAGTTTTTATTTCTTAATTTATCAATTTATAAAAATAAAATATGCTAACATAGAAATTATATTTATTTCGCATACTACTAGTGCTGAAGAGGTTAGTGAACAACAATTTTTTTATAGAGGAGAAAATGGTGGCACTTGCATTAGCAGTGGTTATGAGAAGGCTCTTGAAATTATTAACGAAAAATATAAGCACTGGAATATATACACTTTTCATTGTAGTGATGGGGATAATTGGACTGAAGATAATGAAAAAGCAATTTTGTTAGCTAAGCAACTTTGCAACAAAAGCAATTTATTTAGTTATACAGAAATAAAAGGTATGAATAAATATCAAAATATCGCCAATCAATATATAAATCAACTTGAGAGTAATAATTTTGTTATTACAAAAATTGATAAAAAAGAAGATGTTTGGGAAGCATTTGCTAAAATACTTCAAGTTGAAAATTATATAGAAGGTGGTGGGAATTAAATGTATACTGTTGATGAATTATTTACTTATAGCGAACAAATTGAAGAACTTACTCAAAATCTAGGGTTTAATTGTTATCCTCAACATTTTGAATTAGTTGATTACGAAGATATGATTTGTTATGCCACATATTCAGGAATGCCTTCTCATTATCCCCATTGGAGTTTGGGTAAAATTTACGAAAAGTTAAAAACTTTATATAATTATAATTTAAGTGGTATACCGTATGAGATGGTTATAAATAGCAATCCTTGTATTGCGTATTTGATAAAAGATAATTCGCTAACTATGCAAATATTGACAATGGCTCATGTTTATGGACATAATGATTTTTTTGCAAATAATCAATATTTCACTCAAAATACTGATGCAAGTTTGAGTATTTCTATGTTTAAAAATCATACTAAACGAATTCGGAGCTATATTTATGCACCGAGTATTGGATATGAAAAAGTTGAAAAATTTTTAGATGCTGTTCATTCTATAAAATATCAATGTACATTAAATCAATCTGAAAAGGATTTGCCAATATTTTTGAGAAATTGGGCAAATTTAGAGGAATGGCAAAAAGATATTTTAGATATAGTAATTAAGCAAAATGTTTATTTTTTACCTCAAATTGAAACCAAAATTATTAATGAGGGCTGGGCTAGCTTTTGGCATTACTACATTTTAAATAATTTAAATTTGACGATGGATAAAATGTTTGAGTTTTTTAAAATTCATAATAACATTGTACGACCAACAATTAATTTAAATCCATACTTTTTAGGATACAAAATTTGGAGAGATGTGTATATAAATTGTGATGGAAATATTGAGCAGATGTTGGCAATTAGAGAAATACATAAAGATAGTTCTTTTATTAGAAATTATCTTAGTTATGAAGTTTGTGATAGTGCTAATTTATATTCTTACAAAAATCAAGACAGAAATTATGTTATTGGAGATGTGTCTAATAAAAATAATTGGCAAATAATTAGAGAACAATTAGCAAATAATGTTGGAATTAATGCTGTTCCTCATATTGAAGTTATAGACTTTACTAAAGATACTTTAAATTTATATCATGCTTGGGATAATAAAGAACTAGATTTATTGTACACTACTGAAACTTTGAAGCACATTCAAACTATTTGGGGTGGAAAAATTACATTAAAAACTCAGTTTTCTGGTATAAAAAGAAAAATTGTTTGCGATAGCGATAAAAAAGTATTTATTCAGAACGAGGAGTACTCATAACGGGTATCTCCTTTTATTATTTTTGCATTAACTATAGAATTAATATGGCAGATAGAGTATAATAATGGAAAATTAACAAATATGGAGGCTAAAATGAGCGAAAGAAAAGTAGTAACAGTTACAACAGCTGAGGCAAAAAGACAAAATGATATAATGCTGGAGCTTGCACAACATTTACAAGATAAGGAGCTAAAATATTGGCTACAAACTTTTGGTTGTCAAATGAATGCCCACGATTCTGAAAAAATCGAAGGTATGTTAAAAAAGATGGGCTATGTAAAAGCTAATAGTGAAAATGAAGCAGATTTTATTTTGTATAATACTTGCTGTGTGCGAGAAAATGCAGAACTAAAAATTTTTGGGAAACTTGGCCATTTAAAATCGAGGAAACGAAAAAATCCGAATTTGATGATTGCACTTTGTGGCTGTATGATGCAACAAGATATTGTTTTAGATACACTAAAGAAAAAATATAATTTTGTGGATATGATTTTTGGGACATACAATATTTATAAATTACCAGAATTATTACAAACACGTTTTGAAACTCAAGAAAATGTTATTGATATTTGGGAGAAGCATGAGCATATTGTAGAGGATTTGCCAAGTATTCGTAAGCATAATTTTAAATCATGCGTTAATATTATGTACGGGTGCAATAACTTCTGCACATACTGCATAGTACCTTATGTTAGAGGGCGTGAACGTAGTCGAGAATTAAATGATATCCTTGATGATATTAAAAAATTAGTTAATGATGGAGTAGTGGAAATCATGCTCCTTGGTCAAAATGTAAATTCTTATGGAAAAACTTTAACTCCACCATTAAATTTTGCAAATCTACTTGAACACGTGGCTCAAATTGAAGGGCTGAAGAGAGTTAGATTTATGACTTCTCACCCCAAAGATTTGAGTGATGAATTAATTGAAGTAATGGCAAAATATCCAACTATTTGCGACAATTTACATCTTCCATTTCAATCAGGAAGTAGCAAAGTTTTAAAAACTATGAACAGGGGATATACTAAAGAAGATTATTTAGAACTAGTGTCTAAAATTAAACTTGCAATCCCTCATATTACGTTAACTTCGGATATTATCGTAGGATTTCCAGATGAAACCGAAGAAGATTTTGAACACACATTAGACGTTGTAAAAGAAGTCGAGTTTATTAGTGCGTTCACATTTATTTATTCAAAACGTACTGGAACACCTGCTGCCACAATGAATGGACAAGTTGATGAAACCGTTGTAAAGGATAGATTTAACCGATTAATTGCTACACTCGATCCAATTTCAGCTCGTATTATGAATAGCCAAATTGGTAAAACTGAAACAATTTTAGTTGAAGAAATTAGCAAAAATGGTAACAATATTTATAGTGGACGAACTGATGCAGGAATTTTAGTTCATGTTGAACTTCCAGAAAATAAAATAGGACAATTCGTTGATGTAAAAATTACAAGTGCTAAAACGCATTATTTAAATGGTGAATTAATTTAAGGAATGGTGAAAAGATGGCTTTAACTGCAATGATGACGCAATATTTAGAAATAAAAGAACGTTATAAAAATGAAATTGTAATGTTTAGACTAGGTGATTTTTACGAAATGTTTGTGCGTCTGTAAAGGTATAATAATAAATGGGTGGATTGCAACACCCCAAAGGTCAACACAACTACCTTTGTTACTAATGACCTTATCCCAAAGCGAAAGTGGAGGGGGAGTGTAGCATGGTCATAAAGCTATAAGTTGACTAGTGGCAAAGTTAATACTAAATAGCAAAGTAATATTTATAAATAAGGATAAATGCTAAACTGCGTGAAGGATAAACTATGGCGAGTTATCGTACTCCTTGCCGAAAGCCATTGATACGGCAAGTGTTTTTGGTTAATAGTATAAAAACATTATTATTAACTTGTGTTCAAAAACAGCTTTGTGTATAAGTTGAAAGTCCTATCCGAAATTATAAGCAATGTTAATATTATACTAAACAGAGATTGCCTAAGTCACTGTTGTGATATGGTAACGGAATTCTCGTAGTAGTCTGAGTTTGGGAAAGCCAAATACATGGCGAAGGGGAATAGTTTATCAGTCAAATACGAAATAGGAAGGTGCGTGAGGCACTATGAGAAGTCCCAAATTAGTATTGGACAGTTTAACCAAGATGTCATTAAAACCAAATTATCAATTTGAAAGATTATATCGCAATTTTTATAATGAACAATTTTATAATAATTGCGATGTTGAAAATTTAATTAATTTAATTAAAACAGAAAAGTACCAGCCTCAAAAACTTGTTTCTAATTCCAAAAACATACAGGAGCAAGATAATTTAGTAGTAAATATTTTGGTGCAAATTTTGGAGGCAATTTATAAAAATAAATTTATAAATCAGAACTCCAATCCTCATATAGCTTTATTAAAGTGTGAAGGTGTTCAAAATATAAATTATTTTATTAATGCTGAAGTGTTAAATTTTAACGTTGATACACTAATGAAAATTTTAGGGTACACTATTAACGATAAAAAATTTTTAAATTTAATCAGAAAATTTTTGAAAGCAGGATATTTAGATTGTGTTGCATATGACAAAACTTATTCTGGAACTCCTATTCGAGGCAAATTGGGAAATTTATTAACTGAGATATATCTATTAGAGTATGATAAGTTTATTATGAGCAACAAAAATATATTTTATGTAAGATATAAAAATAAATTGTTAATAGGTTGTCCTCATAATAAAATTGAAATTCCTTTTATAAAGGAAGAAACTCATAATTTTTACAAGGAAATTCAAATAATTTCTTCAACTTACAAAGAAACTTGGTTTTTGAATTATAAAATAAAAGTTATAGATGGGAAAACTAAATTGTTTATTCCACGCAAGATATGGGTAGATTTTTTGAAAAAATATGGTGCATTGAATATAGAAAATACTAAGTGGATTTCATATCATCGACCTTATTTAAAGGACGCTTCTGATTTGGAGATTTTCACTCAATATAATAAGGAAATTACTAAGTTATATACTTATTATAGGTTGGCATATAACGTTTCTGTTTTAAATAAATTTAATTATATTATGAAATATAGTTGTGCAAAAACTTTGGCTAACAAATATAAATCTTCTGTTAGAAAAATATTAACTAAATATAGCGTGGAAGGAAATTTTGCGCTTATAACTGAAGATGGAGTTTATTATTTTTATAACCAAGGATTTAAAACTAACTTAAAAATTGACTATAAGTATAATGATAGATTGTGTTAAAGATAAATGGTGAGCCGTATACGCTGAGAGGTGTACGTACGGTTCTGGAGGAGAGTGCAAAAGTGCTTATCCTACTTTGATGATGCCCTAGTTGTGACAAAAGAATTAGAAATAGCCTTGACAGGTAGAGAATGTGGACTTCCTGAGAAAGCCCCAATGTGTGGAGTGCCACACCATTCGGCAGAAAATTATATTGCAAGGTTAATTGAGAAAGGTTACAAAGTAGCAATTTGTGAGCAGATAGAAGAAGCTAGTAAGGCTAAAGGGCTTGTAAAACGTGATGTTGTAAGGGTTATAACTCCAGGAACAACTTTGGACAGCAATACATTACAAGCAGAAAAAAATAATTATATTGCAGTAGTAGTATATGTTCAGGAGCAATACGGATTTAGTTTTTGTGATGTGAGTACAGGTGAATGGAGTGCTACAAGATTTGAAAAAAAGGCAAGTTTCAAAAAGGCTATAGATGAAATTACAAAATTTATGCCTGTAGAATGCTTGATTAGTGACAACTTAAAGTCAAGTGAGATTGCTAAATTTTTAAAAACGCAATGTCAATGTCTAGTAGAAATAATTCCAAATAATATTTTAGACAGTAGTTTTAGTGAGTCATTACTCAAAAATCATTTTAATTTGTTGGGCATTGATGGAATTGGGTTGCAAGTTGGAAAAAGTGATACTCTTGCAGTTTCAACTCTTCTAAATTATTTAAAGGAAACTCAAAAAAATACCTTATCTCATCTACAAAAAATTGAAATTTACAACACTGAAGCATATATGGTTCTTGATAATGCAACTCGAAGAAATTTGGAAATTTGTGAAACTTTGCGAGAAAAAAAGCGTAAAGGCTCATTGTTGTGGATTTTAGATGAAACAAAAACAGCTATGGGGGCTAGATATTTAAAAAAATGTATCGACCAGCCATTAGTAAATTTAGATGAAATTAATGAAAGATTAGATGCTATTGAAGAATTAGTTAGAAATATATTTTTGCAGGATGATTTAAAAGAGGCTCTCAAAAAGATTTATGATATTGAGCGTTTAGTAAGTAAAATTGCCCATGGCTCTTGTAATGCCAAGGAATTGACGACTTTAAAATTTTCAATTGCAAAGCTACCTGATATTTATGGGATATTAAAAAATTTAAATGCTAATATATTTAAATTAATGTATAGTAATTGGGATACAATGGAAGATGTCTATACTTTGATTGATGATGCAATTTTGGAGGATACTCCACTTTCTGTACGAGAGGGAGGCCTAATTAAAATTGGTTATAATGAGGAAATTGATCGTTTAAAGCAAATTAAAGAAAAAGGAGCTTCTTGGCTACGTGATATTGAGGCAAAAGAGCGTCAAAAAACTGGTATCAAAAATCTTAAAATTAAGTACAATAAAGTTTTTGGATATTTTTTGGAAGTTACACACACTAATGCTCACCTTGTTCCTGAATATTTTATAAGAAAGCAAACTTTAGCTTCTTGTGAAAGATATATTACTGAAGAATTAAAAACTATAGAAGAAGATATTTTAGGTGCTGATGAGAAACTAGTTCAGCTGGAATATCAAATTTTCTCCCAAATTAGGGAACATATTAAAGAACATTCAGAGCGATTATTAAATATTTCTCATAATATTGCAAAATTGGATATGTTATGTTCACTATCAAGTGTCGCAATTAAAAATCACTATGTCCGTCCAAAAGTTCATGATGGAGATACTATAGATATTAAAGAAGGCCGTCACCCAGTTATTGAAAATATGATGAATTCACACAATTTTATTGCAAATGACACATATTTAAATGAAACAACTGACCAACTTCTTCTTATTACAGGGCCCAACATGGCAGGAAAATCAACGGTTATGCGTCAAGTTGCACTGATAGTTTTGATGGCTCAAATTGGTTCTTTTGTACCAGCTAATTATGCAAATATTGGAATTGTTGATAGAATTTTTACACGAGTTGGAGCTTCTGATGATTTAGCTTCTGGACAAAGTACTTTTATGGTTGAGATGATGGAGGTTGCTAATATTTTGCATCATGCTACTTCAAAAAGTTTGCTTATTTTAGATGAAATTGGACGTGGGACGAGTACTATAGATGGATTAAGTATAGCTTGGTCTATAATTGAGCATTTGGTTAATAATATTAAAGCGAAAACTATGTTTGCAACCCACTATCATGAATTAACTATGTTATCAGAACAATTTTTATCAATTAAAAATTATTGTGTGTCAGTTAAAGAAGTGGGTGAAGATATAATTTTCCTTCATAAAATTGTGAGTGGAAACGGAGATAAAAGTTATGGTATACAGGTAGCTAAACTTGCAGGAGTGCCTATAACAATTTTGCACCGAGCTAAAGAAATTATGGTGGAAGTTGCTGAAAAAACGCCTCAAACTACTTTTGTAGAGCCAAAACAAATTGTGGAAGAAATTCACCCAGCCATTGAAAAACTTGAAGATTTAAATGTTATGGAGCTAACTCCGATGCAAGCTTTGGAGGTGCTTGATAAACTACAAAAATTGGTGAGAGGTTAAACTATGTCGGAAATTAAAATACTAGATGATTATACAATTAACAAAATAGCTGCAGGGGAAGTGGTCGAAAGACCAGCCTCTGTTGTTAAAGAACTTGTGGAAAATAGCATTGATGCAGGGGCTAGTACAATAGCTATTGATATAAAAAATGGAGGAGTTGACCTAATTCGTATTACAGATAACGGAAAAGGTATTCCAAAAAATCAGATGGAAATAGCGTTTGAGAGGCATGCCACAAGTAAAATTCAAAAAATTGAGGATTTACAACAAACGATTTCGCTAGGATTTAGAGGTGAGGCGTTATCCAGCATTTCTTCAGTTTCTCAAGTTGAATTAATTAGCAAACAGGCAAACGCCATTACTGGAAAAAGGGTAGTTTTGGAGGGTGGCAAAATTAAAACTAGTGAAGAAATCGCTTGTCCAGAAGGAACTACATTTATAATGAGGAATTTATTTTTTAATGTTCCTGCCAGAAAGTCGTTTCTAAAAACTACAACTACTGAAAAAAATCGAATTTCAGATTATTTATATCAATTAGCTTTGGCAAACCCTCAAATTTCTTTTAAATATTTTTATGATGGCAAATTAATTTTTCAAACTCAAGGAAATTCGCCTCTTAAAAATGTGCTATTTGAACTATACGGAAAAGATATCGCAAAGCAAACTATAGAGGTACAATTTGAACAAGAAAATATGAAAGTTGTAGGTCTAATTGGAAAGCCAATTATTTCTCGTGCTAATAGAACTCTTCAACATATATTTATAAATGGACGATGTATAAAAAGTAGCATAATCCAAAAAGCTATCGAAGAAGCGTTCAAAACTTATATTATGGTTGGAAAATATCCAGTTGCTATTTTGCATATTCAAATGGATATTAAAGATGTTGATGTAAATGTTCACCCAGCTAAATTAGAAGTACGGTTTAAAGATGAAGATAAAATTTATAGTCTAGTATATATTGCAGTACATGAGGCTTTAGTTTCAGAAAATATGGTTCGTTCAATAAATGATAATAAAAAGATAAAGCCACAACCCCCTAAAATTGAAAAAAATGAAGTGGATCAAATAAAAGTTCAATCTTTTTTTGCGCCAAAGGCTACCAATAATATGTTAAAATATGATACACTATTAGAGAAGCGAACATCTTCTACACAAAAACCTAAAATTTTTGATGAAGTAAGTTATGAAGTTCCATCAAATAATGAACCAATGGTTGCTGAGGCAGAAGTAACATTGGCTGAATTCGTTAATGAAGAAGTATTTGTTGAGGCAGATAAATTTTTGGATATTCATACACAAAATCAGATGGAAGATGTGCAGCTAAAAAATGATATTGTGGAGATTAGTAACAACGTTAAACATACTATGCAACAGGAAATCTCTAAACCTAAATATGGGCTAGACTACCGTATTATTGGGCAAATTTTCAAAACGTATTGGTTAATTGAACATCATAATAAAGTATATATTATGGATCAACATGCTGGTCATGAAAGAGTAATGTATGAAATATTTATGCAAAAATTTAATAGTGGTAATGTTCCCACTCAACAATTATTAGTGGCCCAAACTTTGCATCTTACTACAAAAGAAATGGATATGTTGCAACAAAATGAAGAGTTACTACAAAAGGTTGGATTTATGTTTGAATGCTTTGGCGAAACTGATATTTTAGTTCGTGAAGTACCGTTTATTTTTAATCGACCGATTACAATTAGTGAATTTAAACAACTAATAGAAAGTTTTGATCCAAAAAAGGTAAAAAGTATGCATGAAGAACATATTATTCAACTGGCGTGCAAACATTCAGTAAGAGGGAATGATAATATGAGTGAGCTTGAGTGCCGAAATCTTGTTGAAACTTTATTAACTTTGGAGAACCCATACACTTGCCCTCACGGAAGACCCACTCTTATTAGTTTAGAGCGTAAAGATATTGAGAAACTCTTTAATAGAATTTGATTAAAAGGAGGAAGTTGCTAAGTAGTTTAGCAATTATGAGAGTATGAAAATTGAGGTAAATACAAAAATCTTTGACCAGCTAGTAAATGAGCATCAACTTTTTGAAAAAACATATGCGCTTATGTGTGGATATCTAAAAGCTTGGTATAACGAAGTCCCAGAGGATTTTTTGGAAGAAATTGGTGTAGATTTTGATGCTATGTTAGATACTTACGATTTCCAAAATAGCTTAATTGCGTTAGGGTATAATTATGTTCAAGAAACTAATTATATTGTTTGTAGCATTCATATTCATGACGAAGAAACTCGTTATTGGGGTGAGTACAAAGCATTTTTTGATTATAATTTAGAATTTATAGAAGATATTTTAACAAAATAAATTGGTCTAAATCCAGAAAAAATCACCCCTTGGCGTATTTAAGGAGTGATTTTTTTTTGCTATAAAATTTTTTTGAAAAATGTGTTTAAAATATAATTTAGATGTCAATACTCTCATTAAGTTCTGATGTTGCAAAGAGTTCCTCCAAAATTTGCTGTGGTGACATAGTAGAGAAACCGTCTGGGTCAAGTAGTCCTCTTTCATCTAAATGCCAAGAAAATTTTCCTGTAACAGAAGAATTTCCAAGAGCTGTATAATTTGAATATGAAACCAAAATTGTACTATATCTGCTAGCCCATTCAGGATAATACGTTTTCATATAATAATCAGCTAATAAATATGCCTCACATTGTTTATTCGCACCAATTGCACTAAGCTGAACGCCTCCCCCAGCGTTTCCACTATGACTAGAAGATGGTGTTGAGTGCATAAATAAAATACTGCCATCATCGCATACCCCAAGAGAAATCCATACGTGACCTTGCATACTAAAAATATCTCCTGCCTTGAAATCGTGTGCATTAAAAGAACGAGTCCAAGTTCCATAGTCATAACCATCGCTTAATAAGCGCGCTTGATATGTTGAAGAAGTTACGTAATTCCAATCATGGTTAGTTTCGTTGGTTATATTATAAATTGCCCACCCAACATAGCCAGAACAATCAAGACCAGCATAATAATATTGGTTATATGCTCCAAATGGATAATAGCTACTAGCTTTTGCGTTGTCATTACGATAAGAATAAGATGCGTTTTGGTTATCAAAAAAATCTACCCAAGTTTGTGAAATGCCAATAGATGTAGCTTGTTTGCTTCCTCCAACATCTTGCCAATCCCAACCTCCACCATAAACATAAAGAGTTGTTCCAACTGGCATCATAGCTGTAGCTAAAAAGTTTTTAAGTGTACGTAAATTGGGAATTCCTTCAACTGGAGAAGTGTAAGGAATTGATTGTGTTGTGGCAAAAATCGTATTATTTTCATAGACTTTAACGAATTTTCCATCTTCAATATTTGTTGGTGTAACTGTTGAGCCACCAGCTTTGTTATTAATAGAAAAAATAGGAGTTTCTTCTATAGAATAGGTTGATGTGTAACCATCAATAACAAAAGTTCCGTCGTTAAGTGTGTGGATAGTCCCAAATTCCAAGGGTTCTTCTAGCATAACCCCTTGAATTTGTTCATCAATAACAGCTAATTTGTATACTTCACCCTCCATTAAATTATTTTGGATTAAGTAGTCATCTCTATTAGAAATAGTAAAAATCTGTTCATTGTTGTCAATGTTAAATCGGTGTTGAAAATTATCTTTATATGTAGAGGTTGCATAACCATAGTTAGATACTCCCAAATAAACTGCGTTATCATAGTATTGTACATGGTTTTCTTCACTAGTATTAAATAGTGAAACCATTAAAGTAAGTCCATAAAATAAGTGGTTCATAAATTTTCTCCTTAAGTTTAATTTTAAGCTTATGACAAAAGTTATATATATATATATATGAACTGTAATCTAATTATTTTTAATAATATCATTTATTTAAGGATTATTCAACATTAAACTTATATTGAAAAACATATAAATATATGCAATTTATCACAAATTTTGCCAATAGAACATATGGTATAGTATTGACATTTTCAATTACAGGAGGAGATAGTCTTGAATAAAATTTCTATTGCAATTATTGGTGGGGATTTAAGATTTGTTAGATTATGTGAAATTCTTGCAGACAAAAATTTTGATGTATGGGTGTACGCCCTCAATCATAAAGATATACCAGCAAATGTTAATGTAGCCCAAAGTTTAGAGGAAGTTTCAGGCTGTAATTATATAATTGGGCCTGTTCCATTTACTAGAGATAATAAAACTTTATTTACGCCACTTAGTGAAGAGCCAGTTTTTATTGATGAATTTGTTAAGAGTATGACTGATGCATATTTATGCTTATCAGCGTTAAAAGATGAAGTGATTATTTTATTAGAAAGAAATAACTTAAAATATATAGATTTGATGGAAATGAATGAAATAGCTATTGAAAATGCTGTTCCTACTGCAGAAGGAGCAATTCAATATGCGATGGAAAATAGTGAAATTACCTTAAATGATAGCCAAGTAATTGTGTTAGGGTTTGGACGTTGTGGAAAAATTTTGGCTCAAAAACTAAAAGGCCTTGGTGCAAATGTTGCTGTTGAAGCTAGAAAAACTACGGATTTAGCATATATTAAAGCGTATGATTATGAGCCAATTCCACTTAGAGAATTACAGCAAAATTTACACAGATTTGATTTTATATTTAATACTATTCCAATTCATATTTTAGATGAGAGTTGTATTAATGCTTGTAAAAAAGATACAATTTATATCGAACTTGCCTCAGCACCTGGTGGTATTGACTTAGAATGTTGCAAAAATAGTAACATAAAATATGTAAACGCTCCAAGTCTTCCTGGAAAAGTTGCCCCCAAAACTGCGGCTAAAATCTTATATCAAGGACTAGAAATTATCATGAAAAATCAGGGGGAATTATTATGAAAAATTTAGAAGGGTTAAAACTTGGAGTTGCGTTGTGTGGCTCATTTTGTACATTTAAAAAAGCAGTTGTAATGATTGAGAAGTTGGTGGAACTTGGCGTTGATGTATATCCGATGATGTCTTTTAATGCATACAATATTTCAACTAGATTTGGAGAAAAGGAGCATTTTATTAATGTAATTGAAGCTCTTACTGGTAAAAAAATTATTCATACAATTGTTGATGCAGAGCCAGTTGGGCCAAAACATATGGTTGATGCTATGTTAATTGCTCCTTGCACAGGAAACACATTATCAAAAATTGCACATTCTATGGTAGATACGCCTGTAACTCTTGCAGCAAAATCTTTACTTCGCAATGGAAAACCATTAATTATCGCAATTTCAACAAATGATGGATTAGGAATGAATTTGCAAAATATCGGTTCTGTAATTAGTAACCAAAGTATTTTCTTCGTTCCATTTGGGCAAGATGATGCAGTAAATAAACCTTACTCTTTAATTTCGGATTTAGCATTAGTTCCTGAAACTGTAAGTCTTGCACTTGAGTATAAACAACTACAACCGTTATTACTTACACAATAAAAATATTAGTCACTACTATAGGTAGTGGCTTTTAATAGCACCAAAAATAGACAAGTTCTCCAAAAAATTTTGCTTTGTGGCTTGATGAATTTTGGAACTTGTAATATAGTAGTAATAAATAAGATTTGGAGAAGCGCCTATGACTATAATCGAATTGATAAAAGAATTAAACAAAGATACCATTCATTTTACGTATACAACAAGCCCTGTAAAAGATGGCGAATACATGAAAGGGAGTGAATTTATTGGATTAATTTTTGGAAAAGAAATTTCGCTTTTGGATATTCAAAGAGATGTTGAAGAAACAGCATTTTTTCATGTTTATGATTGTTTGATACAAGGTTCAACTATAACATTTTTAATTGATTATCAAGGGTATGATAAACTTAGTGTGTCAAATGTTGAGGATATTACTATTATAGAAACTGATGATGTGAACAGATTTAGAGTTATGTTGAGAAAAGAGAGATACCAACAGCCAGTAATTTCTCTTGAGGAAAAAATATATTTAGATAAAGATGTAATTTTGTTATTAAAAAGAGAAGATGGAAGGTTGATTTATAGTGTGGATAACAACCGAAATATAAAAGAATTACCTATATATTTGAGTACTGCTCCGTTGGAAGAAAATATTACAGAAATTATAGATTTTATACTAGAAACGGAAAATATTAAATGCGAAACGTTAAGTTTTCATAAAAATTGTACAGAAGAAATAGGAACTCTAAGCCGAGAAATTTTGCTAGAACTTAAACTCCATCTGGCTAATAAGTTTGATAATCTAATTTTACATTTAACATATCATAGATAAAAGTATAAAACTTCAGCCAGAATATTATTTCTAACTGAAGTTTTATCTACGCATTTTTAGTTGATAAGTTATTTTTAAGTTTTACACCATTTGACACAATGTGAAGTAGTGTTGATAGTCCAACAAATATAATTAAAATTGCAATTCCAGCGCTTTCATTCATAGGAACTTCAATTTTTTGTGTTATTGAGATATAAATTGGATATAATAACATAGTGTAGGAGTATGCCAAAATGGCATGGATAATTTTTGCGAATAAATAAAGCCCTAATGATAAATCTGTATCCATTAAGATATGTGCTGTTTGGAAAAATACGCAAAATCCTCCAAATCCAATTATCGCTGATAGCCCACCAAGATAGGTAAGCTTTGTTAGAGCAATTGGTGCTATATAGGCTGTACCATTTGAAAACTCTAGGCTTCCAAGTAATAGGCTATCTAAAAATACAGGTTCGATATTTAATATTTGAGCAAATAAATTTATAAGCATATCAAAAAACACTAAATCTTTTACAATATATAAAATTACTGAAAAGAAAATAATGTATCCTCCTACATAGACTATAGTATCCATTCCAATTTGTACCGAGTGAGTTAGAGCTGATATAAAGGAAACTTGTTCAACTTTTCGGCTAGTTTGTGTAGTGTTATGTACTTCATCGGTTACATAAAACCTAGAAATTAGAAGTAGTGTAAATGCCGATATAAGATGAACGCCTGCCAAAAAATATCCTAGTTTTACATCACCAAGGAGCAACGTCCCGACTGTAGCAATAATAAATAATAATCCACAATTGTTTGAAAAACAAAGGGTTTTTTGGGCTTCTGTTTTACTAATGTAATTATCGCTAATTAATTGATTAGTTAATTTTGCTCCTGTTGGGTATCCTCCTAATGAACCCAGAAAAAATGTTAATAAACTGCTACCTGATACACCAAAGATTAATTTTGATATTTTGCCAATATATTTTTCGAGCTTAAAAACTACACCAAGTTGAAAAAGCATATTTGTTAAAATAATAAACGGTAGTAAAGACGGTAATAATTTATTAAACCAAAGGAGTAATCCTGCTGTTGCACCATCAATGCATACTTTAGGCTTAATTATAGTATAAATCATAATGCCAAAGATACCTAAAGTAGTAGAGATTTGATAAATAAATTTAGACATTTTAACCCCCAGCTGATAAATGTATTTCTAAATTATATGACAAGCCTCATTAAAAAATAACAGAAACTTATTTAGAATAGAATTAGTAAATCAGTAAAGGAGTTTTGTATGGTTTTTTCGAGTATGACCTTTTTATTTGTATTTTTGCCAGTAACATTATTTATATACTACACAATATGTTTTGTGTTACCCCTAAAAAATTTATTTTTACTAATAGCAAGTTTATTTTTTTATGCATGGG
>MDSP01000003.1_pt1 | contig 70022 bp, 58 predicted proteins | sample 1005811 | NCBI WGS metagenome assembly MDSP01 (sample SAMN05526596, study PRJNA338239) | gut metagenome | isolation source: stomach gut content | host: Naso elegans | place: Saudi Arabia: Red Sea | collected 2011-04
TCTTGTAAAAGCTAAGGTTGATGTAGTTACAGTTGATACAGCTCATGGACATTCTCAAGGGGTAATTGATACAGTTAAGAAAATTAAAGAAGCATACCCAGAACTTCAAGTTATCGCTGGAAACGTAGCAACTGGAGAGGCTACACAAGCTTTAATTGATGCTGGAGCAGATGCTGTTAAAGTTGGGATTGGACCAGGTTCAATTTGTACAACACGTGTAGTTGCAGGGGTTGGAGTGCCTCAAATTACAGCGATTGAAGAATGTGCGAAAGTTGCAGATAAATACGGAGTTCCAATTATTGCAGATGGTGGAATTAAATATTCTGGAGATGTTGTTAAAGCTATCGGAATGGGAGCTTCAGTTTGTATGATGGGTTCTGTTTTAGCTGGGTGTGATGAAAGTCCAGGAGCTATGGAACTTTACCAAGGAAGAAAGTATAAAGTATATCGTGGAATGGGTTCAATTGCTGCAATGGAACAAGGAAGTAAAGATAGATATTTCCAAACAGATGCGAAAAAACTTGTGCCAGAAGGGGTTGAAGGGCGTGTTGCTTATAAAGGGTCACTTTCTGATGCAGTTTTCCAAATGATTGGTGGACTTCGTGCAGGAATGGGTTATGCAGGGTCTAAAACTATTGAAGAACTTCGTGAAAAAGCTACATTTACGCAAATTACAAGTGCAGGATTAAAAGAAAGTCACCCTCACGATATTCATATTACAAAAGAAGCGCCAAATTACAGCATTAAATACTAAGGAGGAAATCCATGCATAACCAAGATGAAATAATTGTAGTTCTTGATTTTGGAGGGCAGTACAATCAATTAATTGCAAGACGTGTACGAGAAAATAACGTTTATTGTGAGGTTCACCCTTATGATATTAGTATGGAAAAATTAAAACAATTAGCACCTAAAGGGATTATTTTTACAGGTGGGCCAAACAGTGTTTACGCTGAAGATTCGCCAATTTGTAGCAAAGAAGTTTTTGAACTGGGAATTCCTATTTTAGGGATTTGTTATGGTGCTCAACTTATGGCTCATATGTTAGGTGGGACGGTTTCGACTGCGCCAGTTAGTGAATATGGTAAGACGGAAGTTGAAGTTAATACATCTGTTCAACTTTTTGAAGGGGTAAATAAATCTACAATTTGTTGGATGAGTCACACAGATTATATTGAAAAGTTGCCAACAAATTTTGAGGCTATTTCAAATACTCCAGTTTGTCCAGTTGCAGGAATGCAAAATACAAATGAAAATTTATATGCTGTACAGTTTCACCCAGAAGTAATGCATACTGAAGAAGGTCACACAATGCTTTCTAATTTTGTTAAGAAAATTTGTGGTTGCCAAGGTCATTGGAAAATGGACGCATTTGTTGAAACTAGCATTGCAAATCTAAAGACCAAAATTGGAGATGGAAAAGTATTATGTGCTTTATCAGGTGGAGTTGATTCATCGGTTGCAGCTGTTATGTTATCAAAAGCAATCGGAAAGCAATTAACTTGTGTATTTGTTGACCATGGTTTACTTAGAAAAGATGAAGGTGATGAAGTAGAGGCGATTTTTTCAGGGGAAAATAGCAAATATGAGTTGAACTTTATTAGAGTTGATGCAAGTGAGCGTTTCTTTGAAAAATTAAAAGGTGTAACTGAACCAGAAGCTAAACGTAAAATTATTGGTGAAGAATTTATAAGAGTTTTTGAAGAAGAAGCTAAAAAAATTGGAACAGTAGATTATTTAGTTCAAGGTACAATTTATCCTGATGTAATTGAAAGTGGACATGGAAAATCTGCTGTAATTAAGTCTCATCACAATGTAGGGGGACTGCCTGATTATGTGGACTTTAAAGAAATTATTGAGCCACTTAGATTGTTATTTAAAGATGAGGTTAGAAAAGCAGGTTTAGAACTTGGATTGCCAGAGTATTTAGTGTTTAGACAACCATTCCCAGGGCCTGGGCTTGGAATTAGAATTATCGGTGAAGTAACTCCAGATAAGGTAAAAATTGTTCAGGAGGCAGACCATATCTACCGTGAAGAGATTGTAAAAGCTGGTGTAGATAAAGATATCAATCAATATTTTGCAGGTCTTACAAATATGCGTTCGGTAGGAGTTATGGGTGATGAGCGAACTTATGATTATGCAATTGCCTTACGTGCTGTAACTACTAGTGATTTTATGACAGCTGAAAGTGCAGAACTCCCTTGGGAAGTGCTTGGAAAAGTAACGACTAGAATTATTAATGAAGTAAAAGGTGTTAACCGTGTACTTTATGATTGCACAGGAAAGCCACCAGCAACTATAGAATTTGAATAGTGAAAAATGCCTTGAAACCCTTATATATTAGGGAATTTCAAGGTCTTTTTTGTGTAAAGAATATGCTAGGAGGCTTTCCCTAACGGGCATTTTCTTTAGCAAGGAATAGACAAGGTTTTGAAGATGAAAAAGGAATAGGAACATTATTTTTTGAGTTAGAGAGAATATTTAAGAAGAAGAAACTCAAAATTATTTTCCTAGAAAACGTAAAAAAATTAGTAGGACATGATAATAGAAATACTTTTAGAATTATCTTAGAAAAGTTAGATGAAGCAGGATACTATGTAAAGTATCAGGTATTAAATACCATGGATTATGGAGATATACCACAAAAAAGAGAGTGTATATATATTATTGGATTTAGAAGTAAATCTTTATACCAAAAGTTTGAATTTCCAAGACCAATACAATTTAGAACACCATTATCTAGTGTTATAAATTATCATGATAAAGTTGAAGATAAATATTACTATACTTCATCTTGTAGTTTTTATGAGAAATTAGTGTAAGGGGTGTTAGAATAAATTTTGGGGAAGGAGTTATAAGTTATGCAAATAGAGCATTATTTGGGAAAGCTTACAACTAACGAAGTTGAAGAGATAGAAAAAATTTTGGATATAGTTAATGAGATTGGAGAAAATCGTTTTGAAATAAGTTTGGAAAATGAGTATCCTTCTTTGCTAATTGGAGTAAAAGATTTTGGAAGAATTGCAACTTTGGTATATTGTCCTGAGCGAGGTCAAATGTTTGCTATTCCTGATACTCAAGGAAATAGATACCACTCAAATATAACAGAAATTAAAAGAGTAGTTCAAATATTTTTGAGAAATAAAGGACAATTTATATAAAAAATATTTGTTTTTGGTAAAAAAGGAAATACTTGGAGTGATATTAATAAGGAAAGAACTCCTATTATAAACTTTAAACTTGATAAAATTAGTGAGAAGACGGAACTGTATTTATACTTATGTAGAAAATTTGAGGAAAGTAAATATATAATAAATATTCATGCTCTGTGATTAAAAATTATAGAGTGTTTTTTTATGCAAATTTTTACAAAACGAATTAAACTAAATATTTTTGAAATGAAAAATAAGGAGCAGAAAAAATAAAAAAATTTAGTATGAGGTGATTAAAAGGAAAAAAGAATGGCTATACTCTTAAAAAAAGTTGGAAAAGGAGATAAAAATATTTTTGCAAAAGTGATTATGCGTATGGGAATTTGGCTATAATCTAGGCAAAGTGAGAGAGAGGAAAATTTTAAAAAGTGATTAGGAAGTTGATTAAAGTAAGAAAAAATTGGTAATACTCTTAGATGAAAAAATTAAAACCTTGAAATTTATGTTCAAAAATAATAAACTATAAAAAATACCAAAACAAAGGAGAAAAAATGTCTGTTACGTTTAAGCTAGAGGATTTTGAGGGGCCATTAGATTTATTATTACATTTATTAAGCAAAAACAAGATGAACATTTATGATATAGAAATTTTTTTGATAACTAAGCAGTATATGCAATATTTAGATGAGGCGAAGGAGTTAGAACTTGAGTCGATGAGTGAGTTTATCGTTATGGCATCAACGTTGCTTCTTATTAAATCAAAAATGCTTTTGCCAAAGCCAAAAAAAGAAAATGTTGAGGAGGAAGACCCTAGGGAGGAGCTTGTGCGAAAGCTTTTGGAGTATAAAAAAATAAAATATATTGCTCAGGAATTAGATGAGCGTCAGGAGGAAAATTTAGGGTATTGTTTTAGGAATACTGAAATTATTAATATGATAGATGTTTCACCTCTAACTAGTGAGGAAATTCTTAAAGATACTACATTGGATTTGCTTTATGAGGCGTATGAAACATTGTTGCATCTTAAAAAAATTAATATGGATACTAAAGAGCAAGAAATTTCACAGGAAATTCTCAAAAAAGATAGTTATACTATTAAGGAAAAAAGTACATATATTTTAAATGTTCTACAGCGTCAAGGCGAAGTAACTTTTTTTAATTTATGTAGACCAGAAATGCCTAAAATGGAGTTGATTGTAACGTTTATGAGTTTGCTTGAGTTAGTTCATAAAAATAGAGTTTTGTTAAAGCAAGAAAATTATACTAAAGATATTATTATTACAGGGGTGAAAGAATGATGAAACGAACAATGTTAGAGAGCCAATTAGAGTCAATTCTCTTTTTTGCAGGAGATGTTGTTGCTATAGATAGGTTGTGTAATGTGTGTGAGGTTGCTGAAATTGAGGTTCATAAAGCGGTTATGCAACTTAATGAAGGTTATGAAAAAATGAATAGTGGGTTAAATATTTTGGAAATACAGACAGGTTATCAAATGTGTACTATTCCACAAAATATAAATGTTATACAGAGGTATAAACAAAAACCTCCTAAGAAGTTATTAACACAAGCACTTCTTGAAACTTTGGCAGTAATTGCATATGCTCAACCTATTACTAAAGTTCAAATTGAGGATATTAGAGGGGTTAGAGCTGAGCATACTTTGGCAAAATTAACCGAGTATAACTTAATAGAAGAAGTTGGAAGAATGAATGTTGTGGGGAAACCGATTTTATTTGGGACTACTTCTGAATTTCTTAGGCATTTTGGATTTTCAAGCGTTGCAGACATTCCGACAGTAAAAGAAGCAGTGCTTGAGGTGTTTAAAAAAGAGGTTCAACAAGAAATAAACTTTGTTGATGAGATAAAAGAGGTATAAAACCTTTATAATGAGGGAAGCTAAAAATAGGACATTATAAGAAGGAGCTTAATTATGAAATGTAAACAAGGACTTTTCCTATTAACATTAGTAATAGGAGCAACACCTATTTTTGCTGACTCGTCAGTAGGCACTTTGGGTGCTAAAGGGGCAATTTTAGTTGAACCTGAAAGTAAGAGAATTTTGTATAGTGTACATGGGGAAGAACCTTTGCCTATGGCTAGTACAACAAAAATTATGACTTGTATTTTGGTGCTTGAAAAAGGAAATTTAGATGACATTGTAACTGTGTCAAAACAAGCTTCTCAAGCACCACCAGTAAAGTTAAAGTTGAAAGCAGGTGAGAAACAAAAGCTAGGAGATTTATTGTATTCGTTAATGTTGGAATCTCATAACGATACTTCTGTGGCGATTGCAGAACATGTTGGAGGAAGTGTTGAGGAATTTTGTAATATGATGACTGAGATGGCTCACTCTATCGGTGCTACTCAAAGTTCTTTTAAAACTCCAAATGGATTAGATGCCGAAGGACATTATGCTAGTCCATATGATCTTGCGATTATAGCAGGGTATGCTCTTGAAAATCCAAAATTTGTAGAAATAATAAATACACCAAATAAAACTATTCCAAGTGAAGCTTTGGAGGGTAGTTATCGACATGACTTGCAAAATAAAAACAGATTTTTATCTATGGTTTCAGGAGCAAATGGCGTAAAAACAGGCTATACATCAAAGGCTGGACATTGTTTTGTAGGTGCTGCAAAGCGTGATGATATGCAACTTATCGGGGTGGCTCTTGGCAATTTTGGGAATAGTGGAAAAAGTCGAAAGTACACAGATGTGCAAAAAATGATAGAATATGGCTTTAAAAATTTCAAGCCTTATGTTATTATAGATAACAATCAGATACTTGATACGATAGCAGTTACGTATGGAAAATCGAAAGATGTTAAATTAGTAGCTCAAGAACAACTAAAAATTCCTCTTACAAAGGAAGAAGTAGAAAAAGTTAAGCTTAGTATTACAAAGCCTGATGCAATGGAAGCACCTATTAAAAAAGACCAAGAAATTGGACGTGTGGATATTGTTTTAGATGGATTAGTTTTAGGAACAACACCTCTTTATGCTGAAAGTGACGTAGCAAAAATGACATTATTAGAGCGCTTTAAAGAATATATGCAAACGCTATAACAGTGGGGAGGGTACGGAAAGGATTACAAAAATGCGACTACAAAAGTATTTAGCTGACGCTGGAATTGGGTCAAGAAGAAAATGTGAGGAATATATATTAGAGGGAAAAGTTACAATTAATGGACAAATGGCAACTTTGGGATTAAAAGTGGATATAGGTGACAAAATAACTTTTGAGGGGAAGCCTGTCGGTTCTCAAGAAAAAAAAGTATATTATATGCTAAATAAGCCCCCTGGTTACATTACTTCTGTTTCAGATGAAAGGGACAGAAAGACGGTTCTTGAGTTGTTGCCTGATGTTAAAGAGAGAATTTTTCCTGTAGGAAGGCTGGATTATCAGACTTCTGGATTATTATTGCTTACAAATGATGGAGATTTTGCGTATGCTCTTACTCACCCAAAACATAAAGTGGCTAAAACTTATGTTGCAATTGTAAAAGGAAAAGTAACTCAACACGTTATAGATAGGTTGCAAAGTGGTATTAAGATAGAAGATTATACTACGGCCCCTGCAAAAGTATCTTTAATTGAACAAGGGGATAAAAAAAGCAAGCTTCAAATAATAATTTCTGAAGGCAAAAATAGGCAGGTTAGAAAGATGTGTTCAGCTGTTGGACATGATGTTGTGTCGTTGGAGCGTATTGCTGTTGGAAAAGTAAATACAAAAGGGATATCACGAGGGCAGTTTAGACAGCTAACTAAAAAAGAAGTTGAGTATTTTAAGGGGTTTGGAGTATAAATGTGGACAAGAGATATAACTCAAAATGCTCATCAATTTATTTTATCTCATATTAGTAATTGTGAGGAAAATAGTCTAAATGTACTTGATGCAACAATGGGCAATGGGAATGACACATTATTTTTAGCAAGTCTTGCTCAAGCTAGAGAGGTTTGGGCATTTGATGTACAGCGATTGGCAATTAAAAATACAAAAGAAAATTTAGAGAATAAGTTAAATATATTATCAGATAGTTCAAATAAATACCATAATACAAATATAGAAAATATTAACGAAGTAAGTATAAAAACATCAAATAATACTAAAATTAATCTTATTTGCCAATCACACTTAGCCTTTACAGATTTTATTACTGATAAATTAGATATAATAATGTTTAATTTGGGGTATCTCCCAACTAGTGATAAAAAAATTTCTACAGAGGCTGAGATTACTGTAAAAACTATCGAAAAATGTTTGAAACAACTAAATTCGATGGGTATAATGACTATAATTACTTATATTGGTCATGATAATGGTATGGAATATAGTATTATTAAACAATATTTAGGTAATATAGCATATAAAGATTATAAAGTTTTACGTATTACAATAGATAACGCAAGTGAAAATTGTCCACAATTATTTGTTGTAATAAAGGAGTAAGAGGGAAAAAGCACCAAAATAATACACACAAAAAATATTTTAGAATAAAAAAGCAACTCTTTTAAATAAATAGACTATATTTTTTGTTGCAAAGTGTGTATAATGAAAAAAGAATGTATTAAAGGAGGAGTTATAATGGAAGATAACTTAACAATGTATGACTTAATGGCTGATGTCGAAAAGTCAATGGCAAAAATCCATAAAAACGAAATTAAACAAGCAGAAGTAATTGAGGTAACAGAAAATGAAATTACGGTAGATATTGGTTACCGTGCAGATGCAATCATTCCTTGGAAGGAGTATAGCTCTGAGCCTGTTGTTGATAAATCTGAAGTTAAAGTTGGTGATACCTTTAAAGTTGCCATCATGAGAATAGATGATGGTGAAGGGAATGTATTGGTTTCAAAACGCCGTGCTGAATCAGAACGTGCGATGGGTGAAATCGAAACTTTATATAAAGATCAAGCTATTGTTGATGTAAAAATTAAAGAAGCTACAAAAGGTGGGTTAATCACATTTGTAAAAGGAGTACGTGCCTTTATTCCAGGTTCACAAATTACAGATACATACGTAGAAGATTTAAATAGCTACGTAGGACAAACTTTACCTGTACAAATTATTCAATTTGAACCAAAAAACAGAAGACTTGTGTTGTCTGGAAAGACTTTAGCTAGACAACAAAAAAGTCAAAAGCGTGCTGAGCGTCTTTCTCAACTTGTAGTTGGAGAAGTTTACACTGGAACTATTACAAAACTTATGCCATACGGAGCTTTTGTAAGCTTAGATGGTGTTGAGGGACTTGTTCACAATACTGATTTATCATGGGTTAGAATTAAACACCCATCTGATGTTGTTAAAGAAGGTGAAGCGGTTAAAGTTAAAGTTTTAAGTGTAGATAACGAAAAAGGCCGAGTTGCATTAAGTGTTAAAGATATGCTAGAAGATCCATGGCAAGCAGCAATGGGTAATTTAGAAGAAGGACAAACGGTTTCAGGATCAGTTGTTAAATTTATGAGTTTTGGAGCTTTTGTTAAAATTAGTGAAGGTGTTGAAGGATTAGTTCATATCTCACAAATTTGTGACAAGCGTATTACAAAGCCAGAAGAAGCATTAGAGATTGGTCAAGAAGTTAACGTAAAAATTACTAAGATTGACCGTCAAGAAAAGAAAATTGCATTAAGTATTTTGGCAGCCCAAACTGTCTAACACATTTTTAAAAGAGCTGTTTAATGCAGCTCTTTTATTTTTAATGTAAAGGGTGATAGTATGAAATGGAGATGGCTTGAACGATTAAAAAATCGCCGTAAAAAAAGTGGAATAACTGTTGAAGACCAAATTGAGGCAAACGATATAGATGGTCTGTTTGATGTACTTAGAGCTAATTATCTAAGACTTAGTAAACTTAAACGTAGACTAAAATCTTTGGAACAAACTAAGGCTTGTTTTGAAAGTTATGAAAGTCTTTCAAAAGATGAAAAAGATAAACTTCATAATTTAGCACTGTCGTATAAAGATAGTGTTGATGATAGAAGAAAGCTTCAGGCTAGACTGATACGAAATAATCCTGCTCTTAATAGGCTAGTGAAATATGAGAAAGAACTGCCTTCATTAATTGAAGAGTTAAAATCTGTATCTAACCAAGTAAAAATTACAACTAGTAATATAAAATATTTAAAAGAAGAGCAAGAAGAATTAAGGGAAGATAGAATAGTTTTGATTAATGGCTATCGCTATCTTAAAATTTTTGGGGTTGTATGTTTAAGTTTAATTGCAATAGCCATGTTTTTAATTTTTGCTATGATGCAGGTATTACGGCAAGATATTTGGTTATATATTACGGGGATTTGTACAATATTTTTATTTTTTGTAGCTGGGCTAGTTTTTGCAAAAGATAAGCTCGAGAAGGAAATTAGAAAAAATGAGTTGCTTCAACAAAAAGTAGCTAAATATATAAATAAATATCATGTATATTATTACAATGCCAAAGCCTACCAAGATTATGAATTTCAAAAGCTTGGAGTAGATAGCATGGCACAACTTGAACTTTACTATAACAGATATATGCAAAATAAAGATCATGAACATACGTATAATCAATTGCGTGTTAGAATGTTAACTATCGAGCAAAAAATGAAAGAAACACTTACTGGCAATATGCTTGACCCAACTAGTACAGAGATGCTTGAGGAATGGATTTTATCTCCAGGCAAGCAAGAACAAGCCCGTGCTTTAATTAATGAATATGAGCAGTTAGCTGAACAGGTGAATTCTCTTGAGGAGTATGAGCAAGATATTTATAGACAAATATTTATTTATGGTGAAGTTGAGGAATATAAGGAAACAGTTACCAAAAAACTTGATCGTCACTATAGATTAACAAAAGAAACAGAAAGTATTGAAGAGGAAGAGGAATTATCCTTGCCACAAGAAAAACCAAAGAGTAGAAGGTGGCGAAAGGAGGAAGTTGCATACAATTAATAGGATTTGTATTATTTGTAATCGGCCTTGGAATTTGCTTTTTGGCAAAACGAATAATTATGAGAAAAATGGATATAGACCAGCAAGATAGAAAGGAATTTGAAATGTTAGTTTCAGGTGCAATTTTAGCAGTTAGGCTTGCAGGGTTAGTTACGTCAGCCCTTGGTTTTATATTTTTATTAATAAGCTAAAGAAAATGAAATATGGAGGTTTTTTGTGTTAGAAAAAGTTTATAATCCGAAATTGGTAGAAGATAGGTTATATAAGAAGTGGGTTGATAAAAATTATTTTCATGCAGAGGTTGATAAATCGAAAAAGCCATTTACCATTATGATGCCACCACCAAATATAACTGGTAGGTTGCATATGGGACACGCTTTAGATAATACTTTGCAAGATATTTTAATTAGGTACAAACGTATGCAGGGGTATAATGTTCTTTGGTTACCAGGGACTGACCACGCAAGTATCGCTACAGAAGTTAAAGTTACAAATCAACTTGCTGAACAAGGAATTTTAAAAGATGAGCTTGGCAGAGAAGGATTTTTGGAAAAAGTTTGGGATTGGAAAAATCAATCAGGGAGCATTATTACAGAGCAGTTAAAAACTTTGGGAGTTTCTTGCGACTGGCAAAGAGAGCGTTTTACTATGGACGATGGATTGTCAAATGCAGTTCAAGAAGTTTTTATCAAATTATACGAAAAAGGGTATATTTATAAAGGTGAAAGAATTGTAAACTGGTGTCCAGTGTGCCAGACAGCTATTTCAGATGCTGAAGTTGAACACAAAGAGCAAGATGGATTTTTTTATCATTTACGTTATCCAATTGATGGGACAGATGAATTTATAAATCTTGCTACAACTCGCCCAGAAACAATGCTTGGAGATACTGCAATCGCTGTAAATCCTGAAGATGAGAGATATCAACATCTAATTGGAAAAATGATTAATCTTCCTCTTACAGACCGTCAAATTCCAATTATTGCTGATGAATACGTTGATAAAGAATTTGGAACAGGGGTTGTAAAAATTACTCCATCTCATGATCCAAATGATTTTGAGGTTGGTCAACGCCACAATCTACCTCAAATTTGTGTAATGAATGATGATGCTACAATGAATAAAAATGCTGGGAAATATGAGGGTCTGCATCGTAAAGAAGCTAGAAAAGCAATTTTAGCTGACTTAGAAACTCAAGGATTTTTTGTAAAAGCTGAAAATCATACTAATAATGTAGGAACTCATGATAGATGTGGAGATATTATTGAACCAATGATTAAAATGCAGTGGTTTGTAAAAATGTCGGAGCTTGCAAAGCCAGCAATTGAGGCCCTTCAGAAAAAAGAGTTAAATTTTGTGCCAGAAAGATTTGGAAACACATATCTTAGATGGTTAGAAAATATTAGAGATTGGTGTATTTCTCGTCAATTATGGTGGGGACATCGTATCCCAGTTTATTATTGTACTAAGTGCAAAGATTATGTAGTTTCAGCAACAAAACCAGAAGCTTGTAAGTGTGGGCATACTGAATTTACTCAAGAAGAGGATACTTTAGATACTTGGTTTAGTTCGGCACTTTGGCCATTTTCAACGTTGGGTTGGCCAGAAAAAACTGAGGAATTAGAGCATTTCTATCCAACAAGTGTTTTGGTTACTGGATATGATATTATTTTCTTCTGGGTTGTAAGAATGGTGTTTTCTGGGATTGAGCAGATGGGAGAAGTTCCGTTTAAAGATGTTCTAATTCATGGTCTTGTTTTAGATGATCAAGGGCGAAAAATGAGTAAATCTTTAGGCAATGGAATTGACCCATTAGAAGTAATTAATGATTATAGTGCTGATGCTTTACGCCTAACTTTAGTTACGGGGAATGCCCCAGGAAACAATATGCGTTTTTATTATGAGCGTGTAGAAGGTAGTCGTAATTTTGGTAATAAGTTATGGAATGCTACTAGATTTATTCTTATGAATTGTGAAAATGAAACAATAGATTTGGATAAGATGCCACAGAATTTAACTCCTGCAGACAAGTGGATTTTATCAAAAGTTAATACGCTTTCTACAGAAGTAACGGAAAATATGGATAAGTATGAACTTGGAATTGCTGTTCAAAAAGTATATGATTTTGCGTGGGAAACTTTTTGTGATTGGTATATTGAGATGGTAAAACCAAGGTTGTATAACCAAGAAGATGCAACACGAGTTACAGCTCTTTGGACATTAAAAACTGTAATGATTAACGTGTTAAAAATGCTTCACCCATTTATTCCTTTTATAACAGAAGAAATTTTTATGGGCTTACAAGAGGTTGAAGAAAGTATTATGATTTCGGCTTGGCCAACTTTTAATGATGCTTGGCATTTTGAAACCGAAGAAAAAGAAGTAGAACTTATCCAAAATGCTGTACGAAATATTCGTGATGTGCGTACGGAAATGAATGTTCCTCCATCAAGAAAAGCCAAAGTTTTTGTAGTATCTGAAGATGAAAATATTAGAAAAGTGTTTGAAAATGGAAAAGTATTTTTTGCTACTCTTGGATTTGCATCAGAAGTTATTATACAGTCTAACAATGATGGAATAGAAAAAGATGCAGTTTCTACTATAATTCCAAATGCAACTATTTTTATTCCGTTTGCAGAACTTGTGGATATTAGCAAAGAAATTGAACGTCTTGAAAAAGAGAAGAAAAAATTTGAAAGTGAAATTGAACGAGTTGATAAGAAACTTTCAAATCAAGGGTTTGTGGCCAAAGCTCCTGCTGATTTAATTGAAGCTGAGAAATCTAAACGAGAAAAATTCCAGACTATGTTAAATGAAGTTTCAGAAAGATTAAATAGTTTTAATTAAAAAAAACTCGATACTTTTGTGGTATCGAGTTTTTTTTATTATCTTACTACGTCTGTAGTAGTGTCGTCAGTTGTTGCCTCAGTTGTTGAGTCAGTTGTTGTATCTCAATTTGCATCTGTAGTAGTGTTGTTAGTTGTATCATCAGTTGTTGAGTCAGTACTGGTATCTACATAAGGCCCACTTACTACTGGTTGGTCTGTTTCAGGTCCAGTTGTTTCTGGAAATGTTATTGGTGGCTCACCTACTTCAGGTTCTTCAAGTGCTGTATCATTTACAATTCCAGCATAATCAAGTAAATCTTCAAGATTTAATGATAAAAGTAATTGTTGTTTGATAACATCACGTAACATTGTATTTACAGAAGCGTTAGTATCTAAAATTTCTTCTAAACTGCTTGCTGTATCGTTAGCTGTTGAAAGTGTTCCTAATGCATATTGAACTTTTTCAGCTTCAGCATTTAAAAGGTGAGCTAAACTTAAACCTTCCATTCCGATTGAAGCAAGAATTAAGTTAACAGCCTCATCTTTAGTTAAAGAAATGTTTGGGGTAATATCTGGGATATTTGACATTGACATTGTGGTTTCCTCCCTTCGTGTTGCAACCTAATAGTATACTATGTGGGTTAGAATTTTATGTGACTAGTTATAATTAAGTTGTCTTATTTTTTATGATAAGAATTTTTAATAGGTAAAATTTGCTAATTACAAAAAATAACAATATTTGGAAATATATAATGAATATAAATATTTACATCTTGTTGCACTTTATAAAATCTCTCATATATTGATCTTATATAACTATGGAATAAGGAGGAAAATTATGGGAATGCCTCAAATACCTGAAGGTACAAACCGACCCTGTTTTGATGAATTAATTATAGATTTATTAGAGTCAATTGCGTTAGAAGAGATGGCGATGGCTCACTTAATGAACGCCGAAGGGGAAAAAATGCAAGAAGTTGTGAACCGTTATCGCAATAAAGAAGCTTGTTTTTGCCATCTAGCAGAAGCCTACAGCGATACTCAGCAGATGATTAATAGTTTAATTATGCAAGAATGGTTATTAATAAATAAATTAATTAGAGTTCAAAAATTTAATGATAGTCGTCCTTGTAGTGAACGAGAAACTTGTAAAAAGGAATGCAAATCTCCATGTCATAATCACTGCAAAAATCATTGTAAAAAGGATTTATGTACGCAAAAAACTTGTGGAGAAGAAGAAGCAAAAAAATCGGCTGAACAAATATTAGAGGTAGAAAAATTAGTTAATCAAAAAATGTTAGATATTGAAAAATTAGTGAATGAAAAGTTAGAAAATAATTTGGGGGAAGTTCCATCATGCCCAAAAGAAGATTTTTGCTATCATTATCCACATGATTATAGTAGAAATAATTATTATTGTGAACCAAAATATTATAATTCATGGAATTATTTTGGTACGTGTCCCCCTAATTACCGAGCTAAATATTTTTAGAAGAATTAAAATTTGTAAAGGGAATTTTATAAAAAATTTCCTTTTATTTAATTTAAGTTGTTGAATTTTATAGGTGATTGTTGTAAAATATAAAAGTAAAGGTTAAAATTTTCACTAATTTAATTGTATTTAGAGGGGTTAAGTGAAGTATTTAGTAACCTCAAATATTTTAAAATAATATAGAAATGGGGAATTTAGCGTGGAAAAAAATGTTTTAGACTTAGCTAGCCAAAGTACATCATTTAGAGAGCGATTACGAGGTACTTTAGAAACGGAGCTATTAAATAATTTTATTGCTGACAAAAATAATAATGAACTTTATGATGTTTTGGTAAAATTATTAGAGGAAACAAAATCAAATCAACAACTTGGGCAAAATCTTGACTATTTAGAGGAGCAGTATAAAGAGCTTAAGATTAAATATATGAAAATGGAACAAGATTTTCAGGCTGCTGAGGCTCAACGTCAAATTTTGGCTAAAAGTTTAGAAGAACATAACGCAAGGGTAAAAGCTTTAACAAAAGGAATTGAGAGCTTTGAAGATAGATATAATCACGTAGATGAAATTTACGAGATTTATTTGGGGCTTGATGAAGGAGTAAAAAGTGGGCTTGATGGAATTTTCAAGTTGACTGATACTGTGGATCAATTTTTACTTTGTGGAACAGAATATGAGCGTTTAGAAATGCTTTGGGATTTTATTTCATACGCAATTGCAAATGTTGATGGTGATGATGCGATTAATAAATTAGGAGAAATCTTTGATTATTTCTTTGATTTATATCGCCAAATGAACCCAATGTATGAGCGTCTTGAAGTTAATACGGGTACTGCATTTGATGGGTCAACTCAAACAAAAGTTGGTCGTACAAGTGGGCGTGTTATTGAAGTAAAATTAAGAGGAATTAAAAACGTACACACTCAAAAGATTTTACGTAAATCTGTTGTTCTGCTATAAAACTACTTGTCCTCCTAAAAATCTACAAAAAATTACTTGACAAACCAAATAAAATATACTATTCTTAATAATATAATCTTATCAAGAGAGGCAGAGGGAGTGGCCCTGTGAAGCCCAGCAACCTGTTAACACAAGGTGCTAAATCCAACAACTAAAAATTTAGTTGAAAGATGAGTATAAATTGAGCGTATATGAGCCTAAGTTTATACTTGGGCTTATTTTTTCGTAAAGATTTTATAAATGCGCTCTTGAATTTTTTATTATTAAGGAGGAAAGGTCATGGAACAAAAAAAATTATCAATCAAAACTATAGTAGCAATTGGAATTGGGTCAGCAGTATTTTTGGTTTTAGGAAGATTTGCAAGTATTCCAACGGGTGTCCCAAACACAGAAATTCAAACGGCTTATGCATTTTTAGCACTAATGGCAATTTTATATGGACCAGTAGCAGGGCTTAGTATTGGATTTATTGGGCATACTCTAAAAGATATTACGGCATATGGTTCGCCATGGTTTAGCTGGATTATTGCATCAGCAGTAGTTGGTCTTGTGATTGGATTTGCAAAAAATAAAATTAATGTCGAAGAAGGAAATTTAACAAAAAAAGATATTATTACCTTTAATATTTTTCAAGTTGTTGCAAATGTTGTAGCATGGGGAATAGTAGCTCCAACTTTAGATATTTTTATTTATAGTGAACCTATGAACAAAGTTTATTTACAAGGTGCAGTAGCTGGTGTCTCAAATATTATTACTGTAGGAGTTATCGGTACTATGTTATTGATTACATATAGCAAAACACGTGTACAGAAGAATAGTCTTGAGCTAGAATAAAAAAATTAACGGAGGTTTAATACCTTCGTTTTTTATCGACTATTATAATTTTTAATTAAATAGAAAGGAAATTTTATGAAGAAGCCAGTAATTGAATTTGAAAATTTTAACTTTCAATATAAAGCTCAAAAATCACCAACTTTAAAAAATATAAATTTAACTATTTATGAAGGAGAAAAAATTGTAATTGTAGGCCCATCAGGGTCAGGAAAAAGTACTCTTTCGCATTGTATAAATGGATTAGTCCCTTTTTACTACGATGGAAAAATAGATGGCAAACTAACTATTATGGGAAAAGAAACTAAGAATAGTTCAATCGCAAAAATTTCAAACGATGTAGGAACAGTTTTACAAGACCCAGACGGACAATTTATAGGGCTTACAGTAGGAGAAGATATTGCTTTTAAGCTTGAAAATGATTGTATTCCACAAGATGTAATGAAACAAAAAGTGGAACAGGCTAGCAAATTGGTAGATATAAATTCTCATTTAGATGTTGCTCCTCATCAACTTTCTGGGGGGCAAAAACAAAGGGTAACCCTTGCTGGCGTATTAGTTAGAGATGTTCCAATTTTATTATTTGATGAACCTTTGGCGAGTTTGGACCCTGCAACAGGAAAAACGGCAATGGAGTTAATTGATACAATTAGAAATAATGAACAAAAAACTATTATTATAATTGAACATAGATTAGAAGATGTACTTCACTGCAAAGTAGATAGAATTATAATTGTAAACGATGGGGAAATAATTGCCGATGCTTCACCAAATGAAATATTAGCACAAAATATTTTAACCGAAACAGGAATTCGTGAACCGTTATATATTACTGCACTAAAGTATGCAAATTGTAAATTAGATAGCAAGATGGAATTGGAGGATTTGGAGAAATTAAATTTAGGTGAGGCAAAGGCTCAATTAGAAAAATGGGAACAAGCTATTAATAAGGAAGAAACTCCAACAAAACAAGTTCCATTATTAGGTTTTGAAAATGTAAAATTTGGTTATAGCAAGAAAAAAGAAATTTTAAAAGATGTCAGTTTTACAATTTACAAAGGAGAGATGTTGAGTGTGGTTGGTAGAAACGGAGCTGGAAAATCAACACTATCTAAATTAATTTGTGGATTTTATAAACCAACTTCGGGTAAAATTTTATTTGATGGCAAAGATATTGCACCTCTAACTATAAAAGAACGGGCAGAAAAAATAGGGATAGTTTTGCAAAATCCAAATCAAATGATTTCCAAAACTTTAATCTTTGATGAAGTTGCACTAGGATTAAAAATTAGAAATGTTAACGAAGAAGAAATTAAGGAGCGAGTATTTGAAACTCTAAAAGTTTGTGGACTTTATGCATATAGAAACTGGCCAATTTCGGCACTTAGTTTTGGACAAAAGAAACGTGTAACTATAGCTTCAATTTTGGTACTAAATCCTGAACTTTTAATTTTAGATGAGCCAACAGCTGGACAAGATTTCAAACATTATACAGAAATCATGGAATTTTTGAAGGAGTTAAATAGTAAAGGGACAACTATTATTATGATAACTCACGATATGCATTTAATGTTAGAATATACTGACCGAGCAATTGTAATTTCTGATGGGCAGAAGTTAGCAGAAACTCACACATATGAAGTGTTAACAAATTATGAACTTATAGAGCCAGCTCATTTAAAGGAAACTTCTTTATATACTTTGGCCGTAAAAGCTGGGCTGAATTCTCCAAAAACATTTGTAAAAAGCTTTATTCAATATGATAGGGGGTTACGCCAATGAGTTCTCCAATGCTTGGGTATATAGAAATTAATTCACCAATTCACAAATTAACAGGAGCAACTAAACTTATTGTGTTAATATTATGTTCATTAACTGCAATGTTAACTTACGATACACGTGTTTTGGTAGGGTTATTATTGTTTAGTGTAGTGATGTTTAAGGTTTCTAAAGTAAAATTTAGCGATATTTCATTTGTATTTTACTTTATATTATTTTTCCTAACGATTAATAATATAGCAATTTTTATATTATCGCCGTATCAAGGTGTCGAAATTTATGGTTCAAAAACAATATTATTTGAAATAGCAGGCCCTTATGCAATGACAGCAGAGCAACTTTTTTATCATTTAAACATTACACTAAAGTATTTTGCAGTAATACCTTTTGCATTATTATTTATGGTAGCCACACACCCTAGTGAATTTGCTGCATCACTTAATAAAATTGGGGTAAGTTATAAAGTTGCATATTCAGTAGCTATTGCTTTGCGTTACATTCCAGATATTCAAAGAGATTATCAAGATATTTCTTTTGCTCAACAAGCTAGAGGAATAGATTTATCTAAGAAAGAAAAACTTGGGAAACGCATTAAAAATGTGAGTGCTATTTTAGTGCCACTAATTTTTTCAAGCCTTGAACGTATTGAAACTATTAGTACGGCTATGGAACTTAGGGCGTTTGGAGAAAATAAAAAAAGAACTTGGTATAGTGCTAGAGATTTTCACAAAAACGATTTTTTAATGTTAGCACTAGTATTTTCTATGTTCATTTTATCAATAATAGTAACTTTTTCTAACGGAAGTAGATACTTTAATCCATTTATATAGAGATAAAAAATAAAAATCTTAGCGTATTATTATGCTAAGATTTTTTGTTTTCTATAAGTGTTTATTTTTGGTGTAATAAAAATGTAATATTTATAATGTTGACTTTTGACTAATAATGTATTAATATAGAGCGTGAAATTACCAAGATTAGTAAGGAGGGCAAATTTTTGTATAATAAGGCGAGTTTATTAAATTATGCTAAAGAAAATTTATGCTTTGGTCAAAATTTAAAGTCTGTTGTAGAGTTACATTTATTAGAACAATTTATTAAAGAAAGTTCACAAGATGAGATAAACGAGCTTTTGAAACAATTAAATGAGTTCCATAAAGAGGCTTCCCCTACAATAGAGCAATTAAATTTAAATATTGATGAGGAGTATAATAAAGTTGTAATTGAAAATTTGAATTTAAAATTACAAAATGCATATAATTATATATTGCATCTAGAAGATGTAGTGGAAAAATTACAGTCACAAACCGTTGAAGAACTTAGGTTTTTAAAGAATGAGGCACATTTATTACAAAACAAAAAAGAAATTTATAAAAAAAATTTAAAAAAAGTGGAACAAAATTTGAATGAATTTCGTCTAAGTTATGAAACGTTGGAAGATATATACAATTTATATCTTAGTATACCAAATGAAATACAATTAGAGTTAAGTCATATTTTTAAATCAACTAACAATTCTTGTCAATTTTTAGCATGTAGTTCTAATATAGAGAGTTTAAAATTATTTTGGGATTATATTTTTGAATGTATGCAACAGGAAAAAGATGAGAATAATTTGATATGCAACTTAATTACAATTTTTGATTATTTCTTTGATTTATACAACCAGCTTAATCCGAATATTGAAAGATGTATTGTAGAAGTTGGAGACAAGTATGATAAAAATTTGCACACTAGTTTAAGAAGAGTTATCGGAAATATAAAGCTTATTCAACTTCTTGGAATTCAAGATAATACGACAAATGAAATTATAAGAAAGTCGATTGTTTGGTTATAAAAATACATTTTAATGGGAGGATTTATAATGAAAAAGATGGCAATAGTGGCTGGGGTATTACTACTTAATATGCCAGCAGTTATGGCGACAACTGATGAAGTTATGGCTACAGCCGATGAAGTTATGGCTACAGCTGATGAAGTGACAGCGCCAACTAATAATTTTACTCACTTAACGAAAGGTATGTGGTTACAGCGTGGAGGAGAAAGTTATTATTGTAATGAGTGGGGAGTAACAGTAACAGGAATAAATGTTATAGAGGGTAAACTATATAATTTTGGAGATGATGGAAAACAAGTAACAGGATTGTTAGAAACATCAGAAGGGCTACAAATATTTTTGCCAGAAGGAACAGCAGAGGGATTGGTGGAATACCTTGAGGACACATATTTTGTAGGGTCAGATTATATGCTACAGACTGGTATGCAAGAGTTTAACGGGCAAACTTACTATTTCGACAATGTAACTTATAAACTATCAACAGGCATAGTCCACGATGGTGAAAACTTTAAGTTATTAGTTGATACAGGTTCAGTTAGTGCAGGAATTGTTGAATACCAAGGAGATTATTATTTTATTGATGAATATTTAAACTTACATTCAGGGTTACAACAAGTTGATGAAAAAGTATTTTTATTCGACCAAGAAACTTTTGTAATGAAAACTGGCTGGCAAGAAGTAAACGGAGAACAAGTTTATATAGATCCAGAAGTTGGTTTGGCAGTAGATGGCTGGACTACAATTGGAGGAGAAACTTATTATTTTCAAGATGGTAGCTTGGCCAATGGAATTGTTGATATTAATGGTTTGGAATATGCATTTGAAAATGGTGTAGGAAAATTTGGACTTCAGAATATAGATGGAAACTACTATTACTTTTTAGATGAAGGTGGAACTTATAAAGGTGGTTGTAGTATTGATGGGCAATCATACTTTTTTAAAGAAGATGGAATTGGAGCAATTGGATATTATACAATTGAAGGAAAATTATATTATTTTTATGAAGATGCAACATTAGCCACAAATACAACTATAGGAATGTATACTGCAAATGAGTATGGTGCTTTAACTAAAATGGCTGCAAATTGGGATAATTTAGGATACCATTTGGAATCGATTTTAGATCAATATGGATATACTCCAGAACGAGCAACTGCTGCTGTAAGAGATTTGATGAAGTATAAATATTATACTGAACCAGCAACTACAGTTGATGGAGCAATATTTGCAATCAACAATAAAAACGGGGCTTGCTATCACCATGCAGCTTTGGCATATGAATTAATTACTTATATGGGATACGAGGCACATTATATTGTTGGAATTGGGCGATTAGCTAGTGAACATGCTTGGGTAGCAGTGTATTATCCAGATGAGGGTTGGTTCTATCATGATCCAATTTATCAATCAGCTAGATATACAGAACAACAAATAATAAATTTAGGCTACAAATGGGACAGAAATTATTAAATTGAATTGAGGTTTAAACATGATATTTAGCTCGATAAGTTTTATATTTTTATACCTTCCTATAGTATTTATAATTTATATGTTGTTACCAAACTTACAGTTAAAAAATAAGTTTTTGATGATAGCAAGTTTGTTATTTTATGCATGGGGAGAACCTATTTACATTTTTCTGATGTTAATATTGGTGTTTATCAATTGGCGATACGGGATAAAAATCCACGAAAATCGACATTTAAGAACTCAATTTGTAAAAGAAGCTGTCATAATAAATATTGGATTATTGTTTATATTTAAGTATATGGGATTTTGTGTGGAAGTGATAAATTCAATTTTATCTACACAACTACCAGTTCCAGACTTACGTTTACCAATAGGAATATCATTTTTTACATTCCAAGCACTTTCTTACATTATAGATGTAAAACGAGAAGATGCAGAGGTTCAGAAGAGTTATTTTGATTTATTATTATACATTACTCTTTTCCCTCAACTAATAGCTGGACCTATAGTAAAATATCATGATATTTCAATTCAATTAAATGAAAGAACAATTACAACAGATAAAATTGCAAAAGGAATACGCCGATTTATTATTGGACTAACGAAAAAGGTTGTTATTGCTAACAATATGGGTCTGATAGCAGATACTATTTTTAGTAGTAACTTAACAGAATTAAACTTTGTTTCAGCATGGATTGGAGCAATTGCGTATGTTTTCCAAATTTATTTTGATTTTAGTGGTTATACAGATATGGCCATTGGAATTGGAGGTATGTTTGGGTTTATGATTAAAGAAAACTTCAATTATCCACTAATGGCAACAAGTATTAAAGAATTTTGGAGAAGATGGCATATATCGCTATCAACTTGGTTTAGAGAATACTTATACATTCCATTAGGCGGGAATAGAGAAGGGGCAAGACGTACTTATATTAATCAATTTATAGTTTTTTTAGCAACAGGATTATGGCATGGGGCAAACTTTACATTTATAGTATGGGGTCTAATGCATGGATTATTTTTGGTTTTGGAAACAACAGGAATTATTAAAATTGATAAAATCAAAAATAATTTTATAAAACGTATATATACTTTATTAATAGTTACACTATTATTTGTACTGTTTAGAGCAGATACGTTAACATATGGAATAGGATATATTGGAGTAATGTTTTTTGAATTTGACATGGCAAACAGTGTAGTAGGATTAAATTTTATGACTCCGTATATAATTACAATTTTCATAATAGCGTTTATTGCATCAACAGATATTTTAAAACGAGTGCAAGTAATATTGACAAAATCTGATTATTTCCTATTCTTGCATAAAGATTTTTGGGAAAGGAGTACGTATATAGTGACCTTCGGTTTGTATATTTATAACATTTTAATATTAGCATCAAACGCCTATAATCCATTTATATATTTTCAATTTTAAAGGGGGTGATGCCGAATAAATAGGAGCGCCATAATGAAAACAATGGGACAAAAGTTTTATATAGCAGTATTTTTAATGATAAGTTGTATACCTGTTTTAACTATGCCTTTTGTGAAATTTGAAGGAAGTTATACAGTTATGAGTAATAAAGCCAAAAAGCCAGAAGTTATAAGTGGTGGACAGTTGAATTTTCAATACTTTGAGGAATTAAACGATTATTTGGCTGATAACTTTAATGGGAGAGAAGCATTAATTGAAGCAAATGCTACATTGATGGAAAATATTTTTTCAACGAGTGCTGACTCTCAGGTTATTGTAGGGCAAAATGATTGGTTATATTTTAGTGCTACACTCCATGATTTTACAGGTAAAAATTTATTAACTGATATAGAAATAAGACAAATTGCAAAAATATTGAGTCTAATCGCTGAATATGTGCAAAGTGAAGGTGCAAAATTTATTTTTACAGTTGCACCTAATAAAAATTCGATTTATCCAGAAAATATGCCAGCTAATTATTTAGCAAGCAATCAATTGACTAATGCTCAACAATTAACACCATATCTTGACCCAAGTTATTATGTGGATTTGTTTAAGATTTTAGATGACAGTGAAGAGATTACCTATTTAAAAAGGGACTCACACTGGAATAATTATGGAGCGTATTTAGGATTTTTAGCAATTATGGATAAATTAGAATTAGAAACAAATTTTAATATATTAAATAAAGAAGTAAGGCAAGAATTTGAAGCTGATTTAGAAGGTATGTTATACCCTGCAAGTGGTCATTTTGACGAGCAAGTTTATTATACTTTTGATACGGATTTTGAATTTTTGACAAGATTTAAGACGGTAGAAGACATCATAATTCAGACAGAAAGCCCAACCGGAACAAACCGAATGATAGTTTTTAGGGACTCATTTGGAAACGCCTTATTAGATTTTTTTGCTAGACAGTTTGAATATTTGGAGTTTAGCCGTGCAGTACCTTACCAAGTTTTTAACGCAGCAGAGATGGACTATGTTGTAATCGAAATTGTAGAAAGAAACTTGGGGAATTTATTACAAACTGCTCCTATTATGCCATCTATTTTACGAGAGAGCAATTTTGACCAAGACTATTTAATTGCTGAAAATGTTACTTTTAACTTTGAAGAAAGAAATGATTTAAAGCAAGTATATGGCTACTTTGAAATTGACCCTCAAATAGAAGTGGAGCAAATCGAATTAATATTACACGATGGCAGTATATTTGAAGCGTTTCCAATTTTGGAGAGCAAGTTAAATTTAGAAAGTAGTGAAGGAATACAAGGTTTTTCGTTGTATTTATCGCCAGAACTTTCATTTGAAAATATGATTGTAAAATATAGATAACCTTTGGAGGATAAGAATATGAGAAAATTATTAGCAGGATTAGCATTAGGAACATTATTAGTAGGAAGCACACCAACACACGCATTTTCATTTACTAGCTGGTGGTCACAACCTGCACAAACAGCAGTAGCATCAACACAAGTAACAGTAAATGAAGTAACGTTAGAAGTAGGAGCAAACTTTACTAGTGAAGTAGCATATGCAGTAGGAACACCAGTAAGTGTAGTAGAAGCGCCAAGTTGTCATTTTGAAGGAACAGATACAATTTACACATACGAAGATTTTGCAGTGTACACGTACCAACAAGATGGAGCAAACAAAATCTATATCATTGAGATGTTCACAGAAAATGTAGCAACACCAGAAGGAGCTACTGTAGGAATGACAGTTGAGCAAGTAGCAGAATTACACGGAACAGGATACACAAGAGAAGGAAACTTAGTAACATATAGCGATGATGTAGCAAACACAGCATTTTATGTAAACGAGTACAACGTAGTAACAGGAATTGAAATTTTTTAATTCCATTTAATAAGGAAGAAACTCATAAAAAGCAGATTATAAATTAAAGTTTATAGTCTGTTTTTTTGTATAAAAAAATAAATAAAAAATTTTTAAAAGATGTATATATCTTGAAAAAGATGGCTAGACTCTACATAACAATATTAGGAGAGAGGGAGAAATGGCAAATGTACTTCAGGATAATTCTAACGAGTTATCAATAATAAATTATAATAAGATTTTAGCAGTAATTACGGAAGAAATAGGGCAATTAGAGTTAGAAGCTACGGCAGATTTTATAGACTTACACCCTATATTGCGTTTTGTAAAACATATTTCGGCTAAGTTAGGAGCAGGAACTAATTATAATGCCTATGATATTTTAAAAATAGATAAAAATAAATCACCAAAAGTAATTTCTATCAATCATGAAAAGTATGAGGAATTTGCAAATATAATTAAAGAAGTTTCTAATAAAATATATATTAAAAATAACCATTTAATTAAAATGAATTCTATAATGGATTTTCAAAAAAAGCAAATAAGTGAGTATAGATTTGGTTTGGAGCATAATTTTGTTGGAAAGAATTTTAGTAAATCTCAAGTTTCAATGATGGATAATTCAGCAACCAATAAGCGTTTAAGGGTGTCGAATGTAGAAATAAAACTACCAATTCAAGATATTGACCATAAATTAAAAGATAACATTAAACAGGTGCTTGTTAAAAATAATGATCCTAGTGATATTGTAATAGAAGAAAAAGTACGTCTAATTGATGAGGGAAACTCAGAAGTTGAAGGAATAGTTGAACTGTTAAATGATGAAAGTTTGCCTAGAATTAGAAGAACACTTTCTTATATGTATATGATTTATTTATTGAGAAATAGTGATGATCATGAAAGTTTAAAATTAGCCAAAAATTATGTATTACGTATTTTAGATATAGAAAAATTTTTGAGTGAGTTAAATTTATCTTCAAATGAAGAGAGAGAAGTAAATCTTGGCACAAATACTTATGATATATGTGATATTTTGTCAAGAGGCGATGCTTTTTCAGTGCTTCCGTTTATTGGCAAAATAGAAAAAGTATTATCCGAAGAAACAACAGATACCCACAAAACATTTAAGCTTGCAATTAGTATGAAATTAAATGGAGTGGTTCAAAACACTGGGTCTAATTCTAAATCGGCATTTGAATTTCACATAGAACAAATATTAAATCCAGAAATTTCAGATGAGGCACGTATAAAAAGATTTTTCTTATATAGTAGTCTATTTATTATGTTAGAGGATAAAGAGTATCCGTTTAGAGAGTATTGGGGAACTTTGAAAAAGGAAATTGAGGAACATGGTTTAAACGAAGTGGCAAAGTTTCTCATCAATATATATTTTGATAAAAATAGCGAACATGGGAATAAATTAAATAAACAAATAAAAGGTTTGGAGCAGTATTTTAAAGGAACAGTATCAAATGAGAGAGAGTTTAAGGACATAGATTTGAGTTTAAATTTACTTTTGTATAAAGGGATTTTAGCAGATGCTTGTGATGAAAACATCTTGAAACCTGTTAAAAATAATTGGCGAACACCCTATTTAAAATATGTTTCAGTGTTGAATGATGATGATAATGTAGGGACGCTTTTAAATATACCTCTTGAAGTTAAGTGGAAAACACAAAGTTTGTATGAAGATAATAAAGTTGATACGATAAAAATGGACTATGATTTAAATAATATAAGTAGTTTACCTGTTGTAATTTATCCTAATATTGAAAGAACCAATGAGGATTTTTACGGACTTATCAATAAATCTTTAAATGGAAGATATCATGTTAGGTTACCTTATATGTTAGATGAAAAAGATGTTCTTGAGCAAAAAGGACTAATTAATGTACTTATATATAATATTATCTCATATATGGTTGTGGATAAAATTTTGAGCTACTTAAATTTAATAAAAGATAAAAATTTGAAGGATACTGATGAAGTTCTTCCGACACAATTAGCTAAAAATTTATATATTCCAGTATTTAGAGTCCACACCGTGGAGCAGAAAAACTCAAATTCTAGGGCAGGTGCATATATGGGTAGGCTTGGAAAAATGTTAGCCCAACTATTAGCGATTGATTATAAGTCAAATTCTCAAGGGTTAATATGGAACAACTCTAAGCCAAACAGGTCTAGTTATGCAAATGCTCAAACTTCTTTGTATAGTAGGTTGCCAAAAAAATTTAAAACTAGTAAAGATATTAATATTAGAAAAATTGCAATAATTGTAGTTTCTAGTAGAAAGTGTGATGCAAAAAGAACCGCTAAAAATCAAGACAACGAAATTTATTTATTGAGTGGAGAGGTTATTTTGTTTTCTAAACAGAGAGACAAAACTATTAATTGTGAGACTTACAAAAGTTTTTCAGATTATTATACTAAAGAACAATTATATAAATCGCCAGTAATTTTAAAAGATATAGTAAACGAAATTTATAAAAAAGGTTATAAGCGAATTCTTTATATATCACAAGCTCCGTATACTTCAAAATTGAACTTAACTACAAAAATTAAAAATGAGTATTTTATGAGTGATAGGTTGATGGAGGAAATATATCAATTTGACAATATAAAGATTTATCCTTTGTATTTTGAAGAATATTCTTGTTTTGATTTTAAAGAAAAATCTGTGCAATCAAAAGATATTGCAGCATTATATATTAATAATTCTTCAGAAATTGAGAAAATTTATTCATCTGAAAAACAATCCGTAATGGGAGTGTTAAACTTATATGCGGCAACTAATAGTAAGATGGGTTTTTATAATGGAGTAATATTATATTCTACTTTGATGAATATTTATAGAGAGCAGAAAATGAATGATGCGATAAATAATGATATGATAAATGAAGGAATTGGCAAAGATGCATTGACAGATATTATGATTTTACTACATTATGCAAGAGCAGAATCAAGCTTTGCAAGAACTATAAAAGTTAATCCATATGAAAATTTAATTGGTGATGAAAGTACACCAGCCAAAGCTATATTTGATTTTCAGATGGAATTGAATGTATATTTAAAAGTTAATATGTTGGCGTTATTAACAGATGTCAAAAAAATTATAGATAGGGGGGACCGATGAGTAATCTAGGATTTGTATTTGAATTAGGGTTTAATATGGGGATTTTATCTTGTTTTGATAAAGATACTCAAAAGTATTTTAGAACTTTTTTGCAAGATAATTGTTATTTACCGAGCAATGCATATTTAAGCGTTACGAAAAATGAAACTGATGAAAACCAAGAAAGAATTTTATGTGATGCAACAGATATGCTGTTATTTAAAGGAAAGTTATGTGGAGAAAACTTTTTTAATGAATGGATTAAAGCTAAATCTAAAATATCTTATGAAATTACTTACTTTCAGGCTAATTTTAATCAGGTTTTTTATGAACAATCTATATTAGGTAAGCAACAATATTACCCAGATTTAGTAAAACATCAATTACAAGTTGAGCTATCTAATTCCGAAATTGAGGGGTTGTTAAAGAAAGGAGAAATGTTTAATGCTGATACAATAATTTTGATTAAAAGTAGAGGGAAGTATCATCTTTGCGTAATTGATAATGCAATTGGGCTGAGAAATTGTATAGATATAGAAGATTTTGAGCAGATAAAAATAGTTTTGAATGATGCGATTTATACCAGAAGAGCAAAAAGCAGTTTTAGTAATTTATCTGTAGACCCTATTTCAGAATTAGATTTAGAGCTAGAAAAAAACTTGGGTTCATTTATGGAAGGCCTTGCCACTAAAGATAAGCCTCTATTTAAAATGGTTCAGGCTGGAAGTTATGCTAATAGTTTTCTTAAACTTCTTAAAGTACATCGAAAAGATATTTATGAAAATTTAGAAAGTATTTGTGTGGTGGGATATACAGATGAGGAAGTTAGTAGTATAAATTTAAATCTCAGTCAATCAAATGTTTTGGCAACTTGCAAGGAAATCTACACCCATGTTCAAAATAGAGAAGAAGATAAAACCTATTTAGATAAAGTTTTTAATAGGATAAAACGAAATTTTGGTAAATTATTTGATGTATCTCAAAAGGAATTAACGAAATTTGAGCAAACATCTAATTCTACAAGTGAAATTAATATTTCAGAAAAAATTGAGGGTTTTCAAAATTCAGCTAGGAACTTTAATTACAACGGAGAAATTGATACTTTTAGAAATATTCATGCAAAAATAATTAAAAAATATCTTTATGATAAGGATAAATTTTTATTATTTTTAACTGGAAACCCTGGAATTGGTAAGACAACAGCTGTAATAGATTTTTTGAAAAATGATTTGAAAAATGATGGCTATTTATTTTTGTATTTAAGTCCAAGAACTCAAGTGAATAAAGATGTTGAAGAAAAATTTTTAGACGAAAATTCAAATATGTACAATGATACTTCCGTTTATTTGACAACTAATAGTCAAGATGAATGTAATAATGGTGATATTGTTAATTTTAGAGCCAATAATCAGACTCCATTTTTAGAAGTTAAATCTCCAATTAAATTTTTACCTTTGGATAGAGAACGAAATTCAGTTCGACAAAAATCAAAAAATTTAGTTCCTTTAAATGATGGGATTATGCAAGTTAAAGAAATTTCTAAATCTGGAGTTATAAAGCGTTTAGCAACAGGCATAAAAAAAGTTATAAGTAGTAAGTTAAGTAATCAAATTGTTGCAACTGCTACAATTCAATCTTTAAAAAAGGTTGCTCGCATCAAAACTACAGCTAAAAATTTAAAAATAATATTTGATACTTTTTATAATGAAAGAACTAATATGATTGATGAAAAAAAAGCTGAAGAATTTATAACTAGATTTCCAAATATAGTTATAATGATTGATGAAATAACTGGAGATGAAAGTGGAGTAGCTTTTTTGGACGAGCTTATAAGAATTTTTATTCACCAGCTACATGATGAATTGCCAGTTCGTTTGCAGGCTCAATTAAATTTAAAAATTATAGTGGCTGACGCATCTATTACAAATAATGATTTAATAGATAAGCATATGCATTGTAGTCGAGCAACTAATGATAAAATTTATTTTCAAAAAACAGCTGAGGATAGGGCTAAACCTTTGGAAGAAATAGATTTTTTATTTAGAGAAAAGTATAAATCTGTTTGTATTAATACTAATTCGTTTCCTGCCAAACTGCTAAATATAAATTATAATATTATTATGCAAACTAGAGAAATAAAAGGAAGTAAAGATTATTTTCCACAGGAATTAAAGGACACTCTAAATAATAAGATTGTGAATAAAGCTTTAGAGTTATATTTGGGAATGACGGAAAAATATCAGATTATCATTTATATTCAAGATATTAGTAGGCTTAGACAGGTTGAAGAACAGTTGAGAATATTATATAAGCAAGCAACTAAGGAAAATTTATTTCCCGAAAAAGATTATATAATGATTAATTCTACTCTAACAGAAAAGCAAAAAGATACTATTATGAAGGTTAAAAATAGTGCAAAATTTGTATTAATAACATCTTCTGCAAGTAGGGGGGTATCTTTTGAAAATACTACGCATATACTAGTTGATGTCCCAAAGTTTAACATAGAGCAAAACTTGATGGAAATTTTGCAACTAATATACAGAGGGCGTGGAAACAAAACTATTGATGAGGAGCAAGAAAAGTATATTCATTTTTATATTAGTGATGTTTTGTATCATAAAGGTGAGATTGTAGAGGTAAGCAAGCAACGTCATATGATAAGTATTTTCACTTTGCTTATATTGCTTAAGATTAGTATTTCAACACGTATCAAAGGAAGCGAATTGATTAATAATGAACATATATCTATAATTCCGATAGGGTCAAAGGGAGTAAATGGGATTGGAAATACTCTAATTGAAAATTTGGCTATATTAGTTTCTAAATTAAAAATGGAGTACCGTAGAGATTTTAAAAATTTTGAGATACAAGTTTTATATAACAAGTTAGAGTCAATTTTAAATAATGTTACTTTTAATACAACTGAAATTTTTAATAATTATAAAATGGATAAAATTGTATATGAGTTTAAATCGTTGTGGAATAAAGGAATAGTTAACTTATTAGATTTTAGACCATTTCACAATCCAAAATTGCTCGGGAATATTCTAATTTTTAAGTTAGAAAAAGAAGTGACTAGTGAAATTGAATTCAGTAGAAGAGTAGTGGATTATTTATTTGAACAAGAAGGCAAAATTATTGGACAACTTATATATAAAATTTGTATTAATGACTCGATTTCATGGCAACTCAAAAATCATGTTAAGGAAATAGACTCAATTTTATATCAAATTAGGAATGATATAAACAAAAATACAAAAATTTTGCGTGAATATGAGGCAGAAGTATCTGATGATAGATTTGCAGCGATACCCCTAGTTGCTCCGTTTATGATACACAAGTTTAATGATTATAGAGATAATCCAGAAAATGATGATGATACTTTTAAAAAAATTTTGGAAAGGTATGTAAAATCCTACTATTCTATAGATAACGTTGTCCCTATTTCCAACGATTATGAAAACTTTCCATTTATCATATTTAGGAGTGGAACTCTTGAGGCAATAAGATCGAAGATTTATAATAATCAGTACATTTTTTGCTCAAGTGAGCTAAATTTATTAAATCTACTGTTACTAAAACAATAAATTTCTTTGTAATTTCTTAGGGATTTAGTAATTTTAGAATAAAATTTAAAAAATATTGCTCTAAGGTCTTGTTAAAATGATATAAATTATTTATAATAAAGATATGTAATTAATTAAACATTTATCTAAGATATTATTTATATCAATCTATGTATAATAAGGAGGTTCTTATGTTTAAAGAACAATATCAAGTATGGTTAGAAAAGGTACAAGACCCAGAATTATCAGCAGAAATTAAAGGTTTAACAGATGATGAAGATATTAAAGATAGATTTTACAAAGATTTAGAGTTTGGAACTGCTGGTCTTCGTGGAAAGTTAGGCGTTGGAACAAATCGTATGAACGTTTACACAGTAGGAAAAGCAACTCAAGGTCTTGCTCAATATTTACTTAACCATTTTGAAAAGCCAAGCTTAGTAATCGCTTATGATTCACGTATCAAAAGTGATGTGTTTGCTGAACTAAGTGCTTCTATTTTAGCAGCTAACGGAGTAAAAGTATACTTATTTGAAAGTTTACGCCCAACTCCAATGTTATCTTTTGCTGTAAGACACTTAGGAACTGATAGTGGTATTGTAATTACTGCTTCTCACAACCCTACTATTTACAATGGATACAAAGTTTATGGTTCTGATGGTGGACAAATCACAGATGAAACAGCAACAGAAACATTCAATGAAATTAGTAAAGTTGATGCATTCACAGGCGTTAAACACATGAGCTTTGAAGATGGAAAAGCTAGTGGTTTAATTGAAATTATTGGTGAAGATGTAGATAAAGTTTACTACGAAAAAGTTAAACAACTTGTAGTACGTCCAGAACTTGTTAAAGAAAAAGCTGGAGAACTTAAAATTATTTATACTCCAATCCACGGAACAGGAAACATTCCTATTAGACGTGTATTAAGTGAACTTGGATTTACTCAAGTAGAAATCGTAAAAGAACAAGAATTACCAGATGGAAACTTCCCAACTGCTCCATATCCAAACCCAGAAGTTCCACAAGTATTTGAACTTGCGTTAAAACTTGCGGAAACTGTTAATCCAGATATCATTATGGGGACAGACCCAGATGCTGACCGTATTAGTGCAGTTGTAAAAGGTGATGATGGATACCAAATTTTAACAGGAAACCAAATGGGTATGCTACTTACTGAATACATTTTAAGTGCCAGAAAAGACTTAGGTCAATTACAACCTACTGATGCAATCATCAAAACTATCGTAACTTCAGATTTATGTAAACACATTTGTGATGGATACGGAGTTCAAATGATGGAAGTATTAACAGGATTTAAATATATTGCTGAAATCGTTCAAAACTTCCAAGAAACTAACAGCAACAAATTCTTATTAGGATTTGAAGAAAGTTATGGATATTTATCAGGAGAGTTCGTTCGTGATAAAGATGCAGTAATTGCAGCAACTCTAATTGCAGAGATGGCTCTATACTACAAAACTCAAGGAAAAACTCTTTATGATGCATTACAAGACATCTATAGTAAATACATCTACACAGTAGAAGATGTTATTGCTGTAGAGATGGACGGAGCTAGTGGGCAAGAAAAAATGAAAGAATTAATCGACAGCCTACGTAACAACCCTCCAACTCAACTTGGAAACGAGCAAATTTCAGTAGTTGAAGATTACGGAACAAGCACTCGCCGTAATTTAGAAACTAAAGAAGAAGAAACTATCAACTTACCAAAATCTAATGTTATCAAATTCAAATTTAAAGATGGTGGTTGGTTTGTAGTTCGTCCTTCAGGAACTGAGCCAAAAATTAAACTTTACTTCTACATCGAAGGAAACAACAAAGAACAAGCTCAAGCAAACCTTGCAGCTATCAAATCAGAAGTACAAAACAAATTATTTGCTAACTAATTAAAAATTAAGCAGACTATAGATATTTAGTTTATAGTCTGCTTTTTTGATATAAAAAATTAAAAATAATGGATAATATTTACATATAAAAGGAGTGTGTATAGCTGTATATTATTAGATAAAAAGTTATAATTAATGCTCCCAACCCCCAGAGATTAAAGGGATAGCTAGGATAATTTTATTTCACAAACTCCTCACAAATATAACATCAAAAACACAAAATCTAAGCATATAATAAAATTATCAAATCACACAATACAAGTGAAATTTACAAATTACAAATTGTTAAATATATGGAGGTAATTATTATGAAAAAGTTTTTAGCATTAGCAGCAGTAGCAGTATTATCAATTGGTGGAGTAGTAACTAACATTCACGCAACTGAAGAAAGACCACAAGTATCAGCAGAAGAAAGAGCTGACCAACTTATTGCAAAATTAACTGAAGAAGGTTTAAGTGAAGAAGAAATCGCAGTTAAGTTAGCTGAAATTAAAGAAAGAGCTGAAAATGGTGAAAGACCAGAAGGTAAAAAGCCAGCAGGTGAGAGACCAGAAGGTGAGAGACCAGAAGGTGAGAGACCAGAGGGTGAGAGACCAGAGGGAGCTAGACCAGAAGGTGAAAGACCAGAAGGAGCTAGACCAGAGGGAGAGAGACCAGAATTAACAGAAGCTGAAAAAGAAGCTCATTTAATCGCAAGATTTGAAGAACAAGGATTAAGCGCAGAAGAAATTGCTGAAAAATTAGCTAATAGACCAGCTGAAGGTGAAGAAGGACACAGACCTCATCGTCCACACGGTGAAAATGGAGAAAGACCAGAAAAAGCTGAATAATTTTTTAAACACAGGTTATAATTTATAGCCTGTTTTTTTGTGCCTAAAAATAAATTGTAGTTAGTTTCTCAAAAATACAAGTAATAGCAAAACTGAAAACTTCTTAATTTCTAATTATATTAATTCCAAAATCCAAAAATCGTGATAATTGAACTTTTCTGTCCTATATTTTTTGAAAAAATAGATAAAAGTATATAATTTTAATAGAAAAGAGAGAAGGCAACTAAAATCCCAAAATCCAAAAATCGTGATAATAACTTTTCTGTCCTATATTTTTTGAAAATAAAAAATTAATAGTCTAGTATAAAAGACTTCACCAACTTATCACCTACAAAACATCAAACCCACAAAAACTTACTCTATAATATAACTATGGAGGTTCACCAAATATTAAAATTATGAAATATAGTTTTTGCATTTAAGGAGGTAATAATATGAAGTTAAGAATAATCGTTTGTGGAGCATTGTTATCAATGGGTGTGTCTAGTGTTTGTGCATCATCATATATTTCTGCAAACTCTAATAAACCATTAACAAATGAACAATTATCTGAGGAAGAAAAACAATTACAGGTAGTTGAAAGTTTGCAAAATTCTGGAGTTTCACAAGAGTACATTGAAGAAACAGTTCAACGACTTAACAGCAGTCATATTAGGTAAATTGACCCCTTGAATAACCCAAATATAAGTAGTAAAATATGTTTAATGAGTAACAATTTGGAAAGACAATATTAAAACAACTTGGAGGATACAGATATGTTAAACAGAAAAAAATTTTTAGCAATGGCAGTAGCAGTTTTATCAATGGGAGTAAGCCCTATTTATGCAGCACCAGATGAGCAATCAACACACAAACAAGGGGATAAAAAGTGTGATAAAGATTTGACTCCTGAGCAACATAAGGAGAAAATGATGGAAAAGCTTAAGGAGCAGGGTTTAAGTGAAGATGAGATTACCAAAAAAATGGCTGAACATGAGGCTAAAGTTGAGGAAATCTTGGCAAAAAATGGACTAACTTCTAAAGATATGGAAAGTTTAAGAGCTATTCACAAAGAAAGTGAAGAAAAGTTTGAGAAAGCTTTAGAAGAAAAAGGGATTGATAAGCAAAAGTTTAAAGCTATGGCTAAAGAATTAAAAAGCTTACACAAAGAAAACAAGTAGTATCCAATAAGCAAATATCAAAAACTAGTTTAAATAATAGGCTAGTTTTTTTGTGATATACGAATAAATATCTTAAATATGCACATCTTATTATTAGATAAATTTTCTAAGATGAGGTGAGCATATGAGTTATAATGATTTAGAGCAACAAGATAAAGATATCCTGCATACTGCAAGTGATTTAACTCAACTAGTAGCTGGAGAAATCAAAGATGAATTTAAGAGCCAAATTGAGAAACAAAAAATCCGTAACAAAGTTGATGAATTAAAAGATGAATATAGCGAAATGGTTCATTCTGTAAAAGAAAAGATTACAAATCAGCTGGATAAATTTTAGTATTAAGCTTTCTTCTGTAAAAAGAGGAAAGCTTTTTTGTTAAAAAAATTGAAATATAGTTAATTACTAATGAATAAAAATTTTGCTTGTCAATCAAATGTAGATAATTTTGCCAAAATTTAAATCTGTTATAGTTATCCTAGAAAAATTGAAATAAAATGTTAATTATACATATCTGCAACTAGTTATTTAAATAATTCCAAAGTAAAAATTATTGTGATTTCTGAAAATTAATTATATAAATCAGATGATAATTCAACTGTAGTTAATTATAATTACTATTTCTTAGGAATATTTAATGATAATTTTATATAAATTTAATATATTAATTATATTTCTTATATTGCAATCTACAAAATTATAAGGTATAATAAAGCAAGAAGTAAAATTGATATCATATATAAAAATTTATAGGCTGATGTGAAAATTTATCAAGAAAGGAGTTATTGCAATAACTGTTCTTGAAATATAAATAGAAATTTATTGCAATAGTGGTAAAATATGATGAATAATAAAAAACGAACTTTGGCAAAACAAATTAGAATTATTTTTAACTTATTAATAGTAGGATTGCTCCTAATTACAACATCTCTCCAAGTATTTAACTTACGTAATTTACTAATGAGAGAAGCAGAGTCGGTAATTAGTGGAAATAGTATGGTAGCACAGGCAGCTTTTGAGGGGTGGCTTGGAGAGAGATATGCAATTGTAAATACCATGGTTGTTGATATGGAAATTTTGCAAATGTATAATTTTGTAGATGACGAAGAACAATTTAAATTCTTAGAAAATTATTTTGCAGTTCATACAGAAAATATAGATGGAATTATAGGAGTGTTTTTTGGTCGTGAAGATGCAACATTGGCTAATTCTCAAGGTTGGAGACCTGACTCAGACTACATAGTAACAGATAGGGAGTGGTATCAAGGAGGTAGAAATGCCGAAGATTTTTATTTAACAGAGCCGTATATTGACGCTTATACTGGAGAGTTAATCATTACTATTGCTCACAAAGTATTAGATACAAGAAATCAAATTATAGGGGTTATCGGTCTTGATATTAGTATGGAAGTATTGAAAGATGTAGTTACAGCATTATCAGGAGATGATGGAATGTATCTTTTCGTTATTAATGATAAATGGGAAATAATTATTCACCCAGATGAAAAATTTCAACCAACAGAAAGTAAACGTATATTATTACAGGAAACTGGTGGAGATTATTCATCTATAATTAATACTCCAAATGAAGTGCAACAAATAAAAACTGCATATGGAGCAGTGGCATACAGCAAGCTTCAATCAATTGATGATACTGAATTGAAGATAATTTCTAATTATCCAGCAACATTTGTAAATAAAAGAATTGGAACAGAATTAGTAACATCATTTTTAATTGGAATGAGTGTAATATTTATTAGTGGATTTGTAATTGAATGGTTTACAAAAAAATATATTTCACCAATTGAAAAATCTACTTCAGCATTATCAAAATTCAAAGAGGGTAATTTGCATATTGATACAAGTGTAATTACGCCAGATAGCTATGAAACAGAAGTTTTAGTTAGTGTAATAGATGATGTTTCTGTAATGTTAACCAAATATATTAAAGAAATGAAGCATATTTTATCAAGCTTTGCCAATGGTGATTTTACGGTACAACCAGAACTTACTTATGTTGGAGATTTCAAGGAAATTCAAACTTCTTTAATAGATATTGGGGACACTGTAAAAGAACTATTACAAGAAGCTAGTAAATCAACTAGAGAGGTAAATGCAGGAGCTAAACAGATTACAAGTTCTGCCATTGACCTTGCATCATTAACAGCAGTTCAATCAGAATTGCTTGATGAATTTAGAGGAAATTTAGTTGATGTAACAAAGGAAATTATTTATTCAATTGATGAAATTGATGAAAGTTATACTATCATTAAAGAAATGACAGATAAAGCGACAGATGGAAAAGAAGTTGCAACACAAATGGTAGCTTCTATGCAACAAATCACACAGGCAACTAAAGAAATTTCTGAAGTAATAACATCAATTGACGAAATCGCAAATCAAACTAATTTACTGGCACTAAATGCGGCTATTGAGTCGGCAAGAGCTGGTGAAGCAGGCAAAGGATTTGCAATTGTAGCGAGTGAAGTCCGTGAGTTATCAACAAAAACTACGGAAATCGTATCAGAAATTTATGATCTAATTAAAATTAATTTAGCGAGTGTGGAAAAAGGTGAAGAGATGGTAGGTCTTACTTCATCGGCATTAGATGAAATTGTAAAAGCGAGCAATCAAAGTGTTGATATGTCACGCTCAGTACGTAATAAAGCTTTAGGCCAAAAACAATCTTTAGAAGAGGTAGTTGGTATTACTGGCAACCTTGTTGATGAGATTTCTAAAAATGCAAATATCTCTCAAGAAAATATGTCGATAAGTGAAGAATTAATGGCACGTTCTGAGTCATTACAAACTCAAATGGATAAATTTAAATTTAATTAATTAAAATAACTGTGAACAAATTTGTTTGCAGTTATTTTTTATTTTGGCAAATTATGGAAAAATTTTATTAAGAAAATTCACAAAAAATTCAAAGTGCATTTTATATTAAAATGACTCATACTATTATATATAAATCTATATATTGAATTTTCAGGGGATTGTGCAAAGATTAACTTAATTTTAAGTATAATATAATCGCTTAATTTATTGCAACTTAATTTAATATAATGTATAATGTAGTTAGTACAACAAGTACATATAGCTAAAACCCTTAAGTTTTTATGTATCATAATTAATATTTAATGTAATCCCCTACAGGATTTTTAAGGAAATATAAAAATCCTTCAACAAAAATCAAAAAAGGAGGGAAGTGCTACTAAACAAAATATCCATTGTCAATTTATTGGGAAAATGGTTATATTTGTTCATATTTTGAGTAGCAAATAACTTAATGAATAATGAAAAAAGAACCTTAACTCAATTAATTAGAATAATCTTTAATATGCTTATCGTTTCATTACTTATAACGACTACAACACTACAAGTCTTAAACCTCAACACTTTATTGGTAAGTGATGCCGAGAAGGTTATTACAAATAATACTATGATTGCTACAGCAGAATTTAACGGCTGGATGAAAAACCAATTAGCTACTTTGACAACATTAAAAAACGATATTCAAGTGTTAGAATTATACAACAATTTAGATGACAAAAATAATTTTGACAAAATGGAAAAATTATTAGCGTCTCACGTTAAAGATAGCTTTGATATTGCAATGATTTATATAGCAACTGATGCAAAAGCTTTTCCAAACTCTGATGGGTGGGTAGGGCCTAGTGATTATGACCCAACTACAAGAGGGTGGTATATAGGGGCAATGAATTCTAATAGTTTTTATTTAACAGCACCGTATATTGATGCAAATAGTGGAGAGTTAGTAATAACGTTAGCTGAGAAATTAGTAAACGAAAGAAATCAACCAGTAGGAGTACTTGGACTTGATATTAAGATGACTATTCTTGAGGAAGTAATTTTAAGTTTATCAAGTGATGACGGAACATATTTATTCATTATTGATGAGAATGAAGAAATTATCATTCACCCAAATCCAGATTTTCAAACATCAGACACTAAAACTGTAACATTATCAAGTACTGGTGGGGATTATGGTAGTATGTTGGGCAAACCTGAGGGGACAGTTCACAAAATTACTACATCATTTGGAGATGTGGCGTATAGTAAATTTAAGAGTATTCCAGATATTCCATGGAGAATTATTTCAAATTATCCAGCAAGATATGTAACACAACAATTGTGGGAAGAAATTTTATCAGCATTTGTAATTTGTATTTTAGCAATAGTAATTGGAGGTTTTGTAATTAGCAAATTTACAAGACGTTATATTTCACCAATAGAAAAATCTGTAAAAGCAATTACACAAATAAAAGAGGGACAGCTTACAATTGATACAAGTGATATAAGCCGTGATAGCTATGAAATTAATATATTAGTAGGTGTAATTGATGATTTATCACACGCCTTAACTACCTATATCAAAGAAATTTCATATATTTTATCAAGCTTTGCACAAGGAGATTTTACAAAAGAACCAACGCAAGTTTATGTTGGGGATTTCAAAGAAATTCAGGTTTCAATGATTGATATAAGAAAAACTTTAAGTGAGTTATTAACAGAAACTAATATTTCTAGTAACGAAGTTAATGCAGGGGCTAACCAGATTACACAATCTGCGTATCAACTTGCCAACTTAACAATAGAACAATCTCAATTATTACATGAATTTAGAGATAGTACGCTTGGAGTAACTCAAGATATCATAAATTCTATTGGGCAAATTGATAAGAGTTACAAAATTATTAAAGATGTTACGCATAAAGCTAAAGATGGTAAAGAAGTTGTAAATGAAATGGTTAACTCTATGCAACAAATTACAAATTCTACAGAACAAATTTCAGAAGTAATTACAGCGATTGATGCTATTGCAGACCAAACAAATTTACTTGCATTAAATGCAGCAATTGAGTCGGCAAGAGCTGGTGAAGCTGGTAAAGGATTTGCAATTGTGGCAAATGAGGTTCGTGATTTGGCGGCCAAAACATCAGAAATTGTACAAGAAATTTATGATATGATTAAGGTCAATTTGGAGAGTGTTCAACAAGGGGAACGTATGGTTGCCTTAACTTCTCAATCGCTTGATGCTATTGTAGGAGCAAGTGTTGAAAGTGTTGAGCTTTCTAAGTTAGTAAGAGATAATGCATTAGAGCAAAAGTTATCTTTGGAACAAGTTGTAGAAGGTACAGAGAGATTATCAACAGAAATTTCAAAAAATACTTCTATTTCACAAGAGAATGTAGCAGTAAGTGAAGAATTATCAGCAAGAGCTACATTACTTGAAAATCAAATGAGTAATTTTATAATAAAATAAGTTTTTGAAGTCCCTTTTTCTAATTAATTTTAGGAAGAGGGATTTTTTTGCTATTATATAGACAAGTCGTACATATACTTAAAGGGACAACATTTTTTAGAAAGAGGAGGAAATTTTATGATACAACAACGCAAATATATACCAAGGCTTAAAGCAAATGTCCCAATGGAGCAAGAAGATATGGATTTTAATACGTTATTAGATATTTCAAAAGGAAATTCGGAGCTAGAAGAAATTGTAATCTATAGCATAACTACAGCGCTTGTAAAAAAATTAACACATTCAGCAGACACAGAAACTCTAACACATTGGTTAAGTAGTATTCAGCCAACTACTCCAACTACAAAAACTTTGGCAAATTCGGAATTAGAAGCTCAGATGCAAAATATAAAAACGCAAAATTCTACTTATGCCGAAGCTATAAGTGAACTGGAGGCTAAAATTTATCAGCTTAATCAAGATAAGCAAATTTTGGAAAATGAACTAAGCTCTTTTGTTACAGATATGAGAAAGTTAAATCATGAAAAGTTGCAACTTCAATCAGAAAAAGAACAACTAATAGCAAATTTAAATGACCAAAAAAATCAAGTAGAAGAAATATCTCAAAAGGAGCAAAAGCTAATTGCAGAGCGTGATACTTATAAATTAGAGGTTGGGCATATTCAGCATAAACTTGCAATTTATCACCAAAAATATGCAATCCCAGAGGAAGTTTACAATATGTATACACGCCTTCCACCCGTAATTTTGCAAGGGCTTAGCAGTATTTTTAAAGGTCAAGATACTGTAGTTGGATTTTTACTTTGTGGAGCTGGTGACTATAGACGACTAGAAATGTTTTGGGATTACATAGAACATAGTATATCACTTTATCCTCATGAACTTAATAAATTAAACACAATTTTTGATTACCTATTTGATTTAAACAGAATAAATCACCCACAATTTAAACGACTAGAAGTAGGAATAGGAACACCATTTGACGCAGAATATCACATAAGAACAGGTAGAGCAACTGGGATAGTTAAAGAAGTAGTTTTGCGAGGAATTGTAAATACTACAACGAATAAAATTACACGTAAGACAGTAGTATTATTATAAATAGGAGTGCTTTAGTTACAAAAGGAAACTAAGTCACTTTATTGTGGCTACTATACAAGAGGAACAAAGTGAAGTAATATAACAATATAAGATTTTGTAAAGGAGAAGGAGAAATGAAATTTGGTAAAAAACTAATGATAATATTTTCAACAATTATTTTTGGAATGAGTATGGTAGGTTGTGGGTCAGATGAGGTAGCCCAAACACCTGAAAATGTTCAAGTTGAAGCACCAAAAGAGGTGTTGGTAGTTGGAATGGAACTTAAATTTCCACCATTTGAAACTATAGACACAAGTGGAAATCCTATGGGGGTATCTGTGGAGTTAGCTCAAGCTCTTGGGGAAAAATTAGGTGTAGATATTGAAATTCAAGGGTTAGACTGGGCTGCCTTAATTCCGTCACTACAATCTAAAAATATAGATTTAATAATTTCATCTATGAGTATAAATGAAGAAAGACTTCAAGCAATTGATTTTAGTGATGAATACGCAAAATCAGATATTGCACTAATGGTAAATAATAATGTCGATATTTCGCATTATTCGGAGCTTGACCAAGAAGGATTTACTGTTGCTGTAAAACAAGGAACTATTGGAGATTTGTGGGCTAGTGCCAACCTGCAAAATGCTGATATCAAATACTTTTCAGAAACAGGAGCAGGGTTTTTAGATGTAAATCAAGGGTTAAGTACTGCATTTATTTATGACCCACTAAGTTTGATTGAGGCTAGTCAAAATTTGAGTAATGTTAAATTATTGCTTGACCCACTTCCTGGAACTCAAGGTTGGGGAATTGGAATGCGAAAAGGTGAAACGGAGCTTCTAACTAGAGTAAATAAAGCACTTCAGGAAGTTAAAGATGACGGGTTTTTTGATGATATGAGAGAAAAATATTTAAAAGAAGATGTAGAAAAGTATGAGTCTTATGGTTTAGATTACTTTTTCTAAAAGGAATATTATATGAAAAAAGATACTTTAGGTAAACTTAGAGATATATTTATTGTCGTTTTGATATTTGTAGGACTTTGTATGTTTGTAGTAAATCAAAATCCAGACTTTAAAATAAACTTGGACTCTTTACATAACTATCGAGAATTGTTATTAAAAGGCTACTGGCAAACTATATGGATAAGTATAGTTTCATTGATTGGGAGTTTATTTTTTGGTGGAATATTATTTTTTATGTGCATATCAAAAATACAAGTTTTGCGATATTTATATATAGCTTTTACCCAAATCGCATTAGGTGTGCCACTGATGGTTCATGTTATCGTGCTATACTTCTTTTTTACATCGGCAATTGGAATAAGAGATCCACTAATTGGGGGAACTCTTATTTTGTCGTTGTATATGGGGTGTTATTTCGCCAAAACTTTTGAAGGAGCATATAAAGATTTGGGAACTCAACAATTTAAAATGATGCATATATTACAACTTCCCAAAAGTGTATGTATGACTAAAATAATTTTGCCACAAATAATCAAAGGCACATTACCAACTTTAACGAGTCATTTTTCATTATTAGTAAAAAGTACAGCGTTATTATCATTGATTTCTGTACCAGAGTTTACAAACTATATAAATATTTTTAATTCAAGAACGCTACAATTTGTAACAGGATATATAGTTCTTGCAGTAGGATATTTAACAATTACAATACCACTAAGTATTTTTACAATGTGGTTAAATAAAAAGGTGACTAAATAAATGGATTTAACTATTAAAAACTTAAATAAAACGTATGAAAATGAACAAGTGTTAAATATTAAAGAATTAGAACTTACTAATATTCGCACACTTGCTATTGTAGGCCCAAGTGGAGGAGGCAAAAGTACTCTATTAAAATTATTAGGCACAATAGAAATCGCAACCTCAGGTTCTTTAATGTTGAATAATCAAGAAATTGTGGGACTTAGCGACTATAAAAATTATTTAAAAGAGATAGGATATGTGTTTCAGCATGATAATTTATTTCCAAATTTAACAGTGATAGAAAATGTCACAATTCATCTTCTGCACACATACAAAATCCCAAAAGATGAAGCCTATTCTACAGCAAGAAATTGGCTCAAAAAAGTGGGTATCATTGAACATGAAAATAAGAAACTTCATCAATTAAGTGGGGGTCAGGCACAACGTGTAGCTATTGTGCGTGCTTTGGTAACTGGGGCAAAACTTTTGATGTTAGATGAACCAACATCAGCACTAGATCCAGAGCTTGCCTATGAAGTTATGATGACTCTTATCGGCATGAAAAATGAAGCAGATATGATAATTGTTACACACGAATTAAATTTTGCACGTAGATTTGCAGATTACTACATTTTTATTGAAAATGGAGATATTTTATCTCATGGTCCAATTGAAAATTTATTTGAAAATGATGAGCCTCGAATTAAAGCTTTTGTTGAGAAGATGACATTTAAATAAAAATTTTCCCTCTACTAAAATGGTAGAGGTTTTTTTGTGCAAATATTGGAAATACAAGGCTTTACATACTAACTTTATGTATATCCTCTAAACTAAATGAAGAAAATTAAAAAAACTTTTTTTGGGTGAATAAAATTTTTATTTCTTGTCCATAGTCTAAATACGGTATATAATGTTTAAGATGTTTCTATATTTTTGAATTACAGGGGGATTTTAAATCATGATTAAAAAGATAAGTGTGGGAATAATGGTAGGCACATTACTGTTATCCTCACAAACGATGTACGCAAGAGGATTAGATAGTATTAGAATTGGTCTTGAGAGTGTATATAAAGATGTTAGCATTGTTCGTTTAGAAAGTGATGCGAACTTTGATTTTGGGTATATAAAAAATAATGATTTTGTTAAAATTGGGGAACTCCCTACAAAAAGTTTGATGCTTCGTGAAACAGCAAATAGCTATTATTATAATGAATATGAGGTTTACACTAGGTTTGATAGAGCTGAGGAAGTGGCCAAAGAAGAAGATGGAGTTGTGGCTTATATTGCACCTAATGAATATTACGTATATTATAAGGAAGAAACTGGTTATACAGTGCCTGTTAATGCTTCTGATATGTACATTGAATTACTTAATGAAAATTCGCAAGTTATAGGGGTTGCCAACTATGAAGATGATGCGATTGTTTTTCAGGGTTCAAGCAAAAGTCATGATTTTCCAGTAACTTCAGTGGGTAGTAATAACTATCGAGGAGTAATTGAAGTTGTCAATGGACAAACTCGAGGTTTAACAGCTGTTAGTGTTGTAGATATGCAAGATTATTTATATGGAGTTGTTCCGTATGAAATGAGTCCATCTTGGAATATTGAGGCCCTAAAAGCTCAAGCAGTAACAGCACGTTCAATCGCAAATTTTCAGGCCAACAGATATTTAAGCCGAGGATATAATTTGGTAGATACAACGTATAGTCAAGTTTATAAAGGGATTGAGCGAGAAAGTGCCAACTCAAATATGGCAGTCGATGCAACAAATGGCGAAGTTGTAACTTATAATGGTCAAATTGCTGAAGCGCTATATTTTTCAACGAGTGGAGGCTATACTGATAGCCCAGAATATGTTTGGGGTAATCAGGTTGGGTATTTGCAACCAGTAGAAGATATTTATGAATTAAATCCATATGCAGCACCTTGGACTAGGGAGATTACTTTTGCTGAAATTAAGCAGGCTTTAGCTAGTCGAGGAGAAAATATTGGTGATATTTTACGAGTGAATATTAATGCACGTTCGGAAGCTGGTAGAGTTTATGAGTTAGAAATTGTAGGGGAAGATGGAATTTACACTCTTAATAATGAGGCAACACGTACATTTTTTAGTTCAACTTCGGGAGGCTCTCTACAAAGTCAAATGTATAGTTTTACACCTTATTTGGAGCATAATTTTCAAAGAAGCCTAATTAATATAGAAGATGACAATGAGGAAATTTTTGTACTTAGTGCTTCGGGAAAAGAAGAAGCTAACCCGTTTGAATTATATGCCATTGGTGCATCTTCTAACAAAGCACAAAGTTTAGATGAGGATTTGATTTTTGTAGAAGGTGAATTATCACGAATAATTTTAGAAAATGATAGTGATAATAGTGATAGTTCAAGTAGTAGTTCTGAAAATGAATTTGCTCCTAATAACGAAAAACCTCAATACGAGAGTGTAAACAGTGACTTTACGATTTATGGAAAGGGCTGGGGGCATGGTGTTGGAATGAGCCAAAGTGGTGCTAAAGATATGGCAGACTTAGGTTATACTTATGATGAAATTTTACATTTTTACTTCACAGATATTAAGATTGAGAAATAGTTGACGCTATCAAAATTGTAAAGTATAATTTGTAGATAATAAAGAGGAGTGATTTTTGCTCCTTTTTTAATAAAGTTTAGGAGCAAATTATGAAAACATCAGATTTTTATTTTGATTTACCAGAAAATTTAATAGCGCAAGTGCCTCTTGAAAATAGGGAAGCATCAAGATTATTAATTGTTGATAAAAATACAGGAAGCTTGGAGCATAGGAACTTTAGCGATATTGTAGACTATTTAAATAAAGGGGATTGCCTTGTGCTAAATAATACAAGGGTTATTCCAGCTAGATTATTTGGCGAAAAAGAAAGCTCTGGAGGAAAAGTTGAGTTTTTATTATTAACTAGAACAACTGAAAATACTTGGGAAGTTTTGGTTAAACCTGGAAAGAAAGCAAAAATAGGAGCAAAAATAATTTTTGGAAACGGTATTTTGACTGCTGTAGTTGATGATATTATTGAAGATGGAAAGCGCCTTGTAACCTTTAGTTATGAAGGGATTTGGGAAGAGGTGTTGGACAAACTAGGAGAAATGCCGCTACCACCGTATATTGTTGAAAAATTAGAAGATAAAGAGAGATATCAAACTATATACTCAAAACACAATGGGAGTGCAGCAGCTCCAACGGCAGGACTTCATTTTACAGATAATTTATTAAATAAAGCTCGAGAAAAAGGGGTTAATATTGCGTTTGTAACTCTTCATGTTGGTTTAGGTACTTTTAGACCTGTAAAAGTGGATAACGTTTTGGAACATGAAATGCATTCCGAGTTTTTTCAAATAGATGAAGAAAACGCAAATATAATTAATAATACCAAATCTCAAGGGGGAAAAATAATTTGTGTAGGGACAACTAGCACAAGAACTATAGAAGCCAACTGTGATGCTGAGGGAAAAGTTATTGCAGGAAGTGGTTGGACAAACATCTTTATATACCCTAGTTATAAATTTAAATGTGTAGATAATTTAATAACTAATTTTCATTTACCAGAGTCTACCTTAATCATGTTAGTTAGTGCATTAACTTCAAAAGAGATTATTTTGAAGGCTTATAATACGGCAGTTGCTGAAAAATACAGATTTTTTAGTTTTGGAGATGCAATGTTAATTACAGATATGGGGAATTAGACGAGGGGTGAATTATGAAGGATAACATAAAAAAGTTATTCGAGTTAATGATGAGTGCCAGTGTAATAATGGTTTTTGTTGTAGGATTTTATTTATTTACTGTTCTAGCAGGAGCAACTATCATGACTTGGTTTGGATTTGAATACAAGTCTATACAAAGTGTAATTATATTTTTTGTAGTAGCTGATATTATTTCAATTCCTATAGAACTTTTAATAAAAATAGTTGCACAATCACTATTAAGCAAAGGTGCAACTATGAATATGGTAAAAGCATTTTATGTTATAGCTTGTACTATAAATTTAGGGGGTTGTATGGCTCTTATGGATTATTATATGAGGGATATTGTAGCTCCTGATTTAGCAATTTTGGTCATAGGTATAATAAGTTCGTTTTTAGATGTTAACGACCTAGACCAGCAAATGATGATGTAGATTGCATTCCCAAAACATAATTTAGAGTGCCAGTTTGCAGATTATAAATTGATAAATATAGTGGAAATTTGGTATAATTTGTATCAGCCATCACTAAATACAAAAATTCTTCTTCATACAAAATATCCAATACTGCTATATTTTCAGCAGGCAAAGGAAGTTTTGTGGTTTGTACTAAATTTAGGTTTTTGTTTAATAAATTGGCTTCCAAAAAATCTTCGTTTTCAACAAGAATTAGAGTAAAATCACCTTGTGTAATTACAAAATCATACTCAAAATGTTCTGGTAAAATTAATGTTCCATTGGCTGTTAAACCAAATTGATATTTACTATTGGTTAGAGTTGGTAATTTTTCAGCATTAATAATTGTAAAATCAGTTAATTGCGCTTCAAAATATAATGCATTATTTGCAAATGCTTCAAGACCTAGAATAAAAAGTTTGTCCTCATCAATTATAATATGAGATACGTACATCGTTCCAAAATTTTGAGATTTATCAAAATTTAACTGGTAAATATGGTTCGTATCTTTTTTTTGTATATAAATTTCCTCAAGGCCTCCAGCAAATGCATAAATTTTCCAAGTTTCATCTTCGTAAATATAGTGTAAGGGGTATTTTGTATTAATAAGGTCCTCAATTTTTTTGTACTCAAAGCTATTTAAAAAACCTTCTGTATAAGCCGTAATATTTTCGCTTTGCCCAACAAGAGGATTAGATTTTTGGGGGTTAAGGGTATATTTGGTAGGGTCAGCCCCAAAGTATAAGTTTACTGATTGGTTAAAATTTGAGGGTAGTGTATTCAAAATAGTAGTAGTTTTTGGTTTAGAAGATGAAAAAAGCATAAATCCACCCAAAATTATTACTATTGCCACTAAAATTAAGTTTATAATTTTTTTAATCATAATTTTTTAGGGTTAATTCCAAAAATTTGCATGACCTCAAGGTGAGGACTTTTTGCAAAATCTTGTGGTGATACCCAAATTCCTCCGTTTCCGTCTAAGTTTATACCAAAAGCCATAAAAGCTTGCCATACAATTAATGAACAATGGGTGCTAGTTGGTGATTTACCTTGCCATTTATGAGCTAGAATATTGTAGGGGACTCCTTGTAAGTTGGTAAGGGCATAGTTTGCAATTTCGTTTCTTGTTTCTTTTGGTAATTTTGTTGCACGAAGCATCTCAAAAGTAGGGTAGTACTCCCACTTGCTGGCATTTTGTAATATAGATTTTGTATTTGGCTCTAACGACTCCAATACTTTTCCATGAACTTCATCAACTACAATCCCTGCGTGTCCATGTCGCCAATTAGCTGTGTAGGTAGATTTGGTTACAAAAATATCACCATTTTCATAAGGAGCAAGCTCAAAAACTGGAGTCCAATTTCCTTTTCTATCCAAGACTTTATCCCAAGATGTAAAAATGCTCATAGCTGTTTTTTGTACATAATAGTGTTTATAATAATTATTTTGTAAGCGTAAAATTTGCGTTTCAAAATCTGGTTGTTGTTCGAGTTGACGAATTAAAATTTTATTTATTCCAGTTTGTTCATAAATTGTATTATAATCTTCATCGGCTAAAACCTCTTTTTGTAACATATTAACTAAACTAATTCTTTGTGAGTTTGGAAAATAAAACATATCTTGTCTAACTTTATACCCAGCTAATAAATACAAACATAATCCTAATATTAAACTTAAAAATAAAAATTTTCTCATAAAAAAGCTCCTCTTGCTTAGTATGGCAAAAAGAGCTATGAACTATTACTTCAATTTATCAGATAATTTAAATAAGTATGGAGTACAAGATTTACAACAAAGGTAAGGTTTTAGAAGTTTCATTACTGGCTTAACTTTTTGTAAATTTTCTACACTATCAACCATATGAGGTAGCCAACTTTCTAGAGTATTATCAAAGCTATAGATATGAACAAAACTTATTGTTTTAGGGGTATCCATATTTGATAATTGAATTGGAGTTGTGTAAAATTCTAAAAATGAACTAAATATAAGTTGAGATAAATCATTTGCTATATTTTCGCTCACTATATATTTTTTATCAACTAGGTTAGACTTGTTGATAAAATAATTTTCAGCAAAACTAATAATTGTTGCAAACCAATCATTGTGTAATGGTTCAAATAAATTTCGCTTATTATAAATAAATAAATTTTCATAATATTTATAACTAGAAACAAAAGCAATAGTAAAACGTCTATCTTTTATACGATATAGCACATAAAAAAGTGAGTCCCCAACTTTGCTATATGAACTCAAATAGGGTGAATATTTATTAAACAAAGTTTCGGCAGTTTCGGTGTATAAATCACGGATAAAATCTATTACTACAGCATAATCTGGGCATAACATACAAACGTTTTGCAAAAAATTTTCATTCCAACCATCAATTTCATATAACATATATTCCGTTATGATATTAATTAATCCATTGATTTTTGTAGCAGGATAAGTTTTTAGACAATACTCCATTTCCTCAAACCAAATTTCCGAAGTTTTATTTGGACTCAAACCAAGTAAAACCCCTTTTTGGGTATCATCAATTAATTTTAGCTCGTTCGCAATAAAATCAATCATTTCAGCACTATTATTTCTATATAATAGACGTTCAAACTGGCATTGATATCCTACTAGTGTTAAAAACATAAAAGTTAGCTCGTTAAAAATATCCATAACACTATCCCTATCACTAGGTTCTGAGTTGATAACTTTCATTAAAATACTATTTATAGCTACGTTCCCAAGTTTATACATCTTTTCATCTCCATATTCGTCATGTTCTAATAATAGACTAGGAGTTTTGTTAAGCAAGTGGATAAAAATTTCCTTGTTGTCTGGTAAAGTGTAGGCTAGTTGATAAACTAATCCAGTATAATTAAAATTATTATCTACTGGGTTGAATAAATTATCAAGTACATAAACTATATCATCTATAGTGCCAATTAATAATAAAATGATTAGTGAGGGAAGTTTATTATTAATTGTGAGTACTTTTTCTTTAGAGTTTTCAATAAGTTCAGGGTGTATTGGTTTTAAAGGCTCTAGCATAGGAGCTATATTTTTATAGAATGTAGACCAATTTGCAAGCTGTTGTTTGTTCAAAAATTTTGTTATAAATATACTAGACCTGTTAAATGCTCTAAAATCATAAATAGCTTCACTATTAATTAATTTTAGGTTTGTAAAGTTATCATCTATATACAAATTACTACTATTATGCAAAGGAGTGCCATGTTTTTTTTGGAGTGAATTTATGGTGATTTTTGAAATATTAGTATAGAGAACAGGAATATCTTTTACTTTATTTTCAATAGGCAGATTGCTACCTAAATTATTGCAAGAAACTAAATTTAGAGCATCAACCAAACCTATAACAAATAAAATATTTGTTGATTGTCCAGAAGTTAACTCGTTTAAGTGTAGTACAAGTTTTTGGATAACTTTTTGATTTGAAGTTGCAAGTTGATTAGTGATTTTTTGAATGCTAACATTATTTATAAGGCTATCTTTACCTCCCAAAATACAATTGGTAAGTTGTTTTTTTAATTCAGTGAACATTTTAATTCTCCTTAGTTATTGTCTGAGATATTAATTTTGAGGATAGGACAAAAAAGTAATATCATCACGATTTTTCAATTTTTAAATTTTGAAATCTAATTTTCGTATTAGTTGTAAAACTCGTTTGAGAGTTGAAGAGTTGTCAAAAATTATAATTTCGTTTATCTATTTATAAGTGATTATATCATAAAATGGTGACATATGTAGGTTATAATAAAAATTTTTGCTAAAAGTGATAGATTTTTAGATAAGTTTACGGATTAATAGTTGTATACATCAAAAGAGGAGGGGCATATGCGAATAACAGAGGAAAATTTTATTACACTATTAATTCAAAAAAATGAAAAGGCGCTAGATTTTGTAATAGATAATTATGGCTGGGTTATTCAGTCCGTTGTAAAAAAACAACTTGGAAATTTGGAGGGTTATACCGAAGAATGTGTTAATGATGTTCTTTTGGAAATTTGGAATAATGCAAAATATTTTGACCCAAGTAGAAGCACTTTTAAAAATTGGATTGGGGTTATTGCCAAATTTAAAGCTATAGATTATCAGCGAAAATATATTAAACACCTAGAAAATCAGACTTCACAGGAGCTTTTGCAAACTTTGGTTCAAGGGTGTGAAATGGTTGATGCTTCATTGTTGCAAGATGAATTAAGGCGTGAAATTGATAAGATGTTGGTTCATTTGAATGAGCAAGATAGGCATTTGTTTTTGGAAGCTTATGAAAATGAGAAGCGTATTAAAGATATTTCTACTGAGACAGGCATTAAGGAAAGTGTTATTTATAACCGACTTTCTAGGGCAAAAAAGAAGTTGAAAGTGATATTTGGGAGGCGATAGTTTATGAATAAATTTGATTTGTTTAATGAGATGTCGGTGGAAATTGATGGTGAGCAGGAGCAAAATTTTACGGATTTGGATAGAAAACGCATGAAAAAAGGAGCTAGGCATATGATTAATAATGGAAAAAATATGTCAAAGAATATTAGAGGTTGTGTTGCAGGAGCAGTAGTTATTGCATTAGGTATGCCTGTAGCTGGAAATTATTTTTCAAATAATACACAAGAGATGATAAATGTTAGTAAAAATTTGGACGACTATATTATGAGTATTGGGCAAAGTGTAACTCATAATGAAACTACAATTACCCTTGATGAAGTATTGATAAATGGTGATAGTTTGATGATTTTAACTACAATTCAGACAAGTGAAAATATAGGGTTAAATAGCTTTTTATCGGAGGATTTTGTTAGTTTTAGACCAACGGTTTATATAGATGGTGTGTTGGCTTATGGGAGAAGTGTTACTGGGGAGAGATATGGGGAAAATGTAATTAGGGAGCTTAGGGAATATACTCCAACTCAAGTGTTATCAAGGGATATAACGGATAATTTAAATGTTAAAGTAGTGTATAATCAATTTGAAATTATAGATAATCAAGAGCAACTTAATGTTGATGTACCAGAATGGGTTTTTGAGTTTAAAACTGATGATAGCACCATGATTGAGGATACAGTTACTTACAATATTAATGAACAAATAGTGATAGATGATGGCATGGTTATCGAAGTTTTTAATATAAACCGTAATTCTATATCAACAAAATTGTACTATGATAGAGTGGATAAAGTAGGCGTTGGTTTAACACAATCTGTTGAATTTGAAATAATAGATAATTTGGGAAATTATGTGTCTCAACCAAGTGCAAGTTATAGCCATACAGAAGGTGGTGTTATTAGGCTGGAGACGCATATTTTTGATGAAAATGGGAATTTTGTAGAAACTGTTGGAGGTATCGTTGATGAGGCTGAAAGTTTAACGATTACACTTATTGCAATTAATCCTAAAAACGATGGTCAATTAGATTTTAGGAGTGAGCCTATAATTGTAAATTTGAAATAGAAAAAAAGACTGTAAACTTTTATGTATACAGTCTTTTTGTTTTGTAATTTTATTCATTCAATGAAATAATATAAACTTCCTCTAGTTCTTTGGAAATTTCCGTTTGTGGAGAGTGTGCTATAGCTCGTAAAATCGTAGTATTTTCTATTATTATAGGCTCAGAATATTGTTCTCCATTAACAACTGGGTCAAGTCCATTTAATGTATAAAAAATAGTGGCATTTGGTGTTATGCTACTAAGTTCCACGGTTTGAATAGAGTCATATTCTCCACCTATTACAGATGCTATTGGAGGTGCTACAGTTTGGAGTATAATATAAGTTTCTTCCATTATGTCAGAATTTTCCATATTGTTAGCAATAGCAATGGCCTTTAGAATGGTAGTTTCTTCTATTAAAATAGGTTCGACATATTTTAGGCTATCTTCGTTTGGCTCAAATCCATCTAACGTATAATAAATTGTTGCCCAATCAGTTAATGAATATAGTGCTACTAGTTGAGCGTCGTCATATTCGCCACCAGAAATATCAGAAATTGGTATTTGTGCCGAATTCAAATTTATAGTGTAGGTTTGCTCAAAAATACTAGAATTTTGCATATCAGGAGCAACTGCAATAGCTTTTAGTAAAGTTGTCTCGGAAATTGCAAATGAAGACTCATATTTTTGGCTATTTTGTGTAGGCGTAGAACCATCTAGTGTATAAAAAATTTCTGCATTTTCAGTGTCTGAATGTAGCTCAATTATGTTTTGGTCAGTAGTTACGCCGTAGATAATATTAGCTGTTGGTGTTTGTGCTATCAAAATTTCGTTATCAACTTCGGAAGTTTCATCTAAATTTTCTAAATCTTTTTCTAGTTCAGCAATAGTTTTTGTTGGTTCGATAAAGATTTGAGTCCAATAATTGTTGTAATATCCTATCCCGATATGAGTTGTCGAGCTACTCAAAATATTAGCTTTATGCTCCTCACTATTTAGCCAAGTTTCTAGGACGGTTTCGGGAGTTTTTTGCCCATATGCGATATTTTCAGCCATGGTCCACCAGTCAATTTTAAAAATATCTAGCAATTGTTCGGCATCTCCAAAATATGAACTAGTGTGAGAAAGCTCATTGTTTAGAGCCATATCAGTAGATTTAATATGAGCAATTGTTGTTAATTTATCGTGTAAAATCAGTGGTTCAAGGTTATATTTTGCTCTTTCATTATTTATTAATTGTAGTAATTCGTAAACAAATGACTCATTAATTTGAGGGTCTATTGTAATGAAAACTTCTTTAATTTCAGAGTCTATAGCGTTTTCTTTTGTGGCCAAAATTTTAAGCTGTGTATTTTGGGTAATAGTAATTTCACCAGTATACAAAGTTGAGTTTTCGGTTGGGTCAGTTCCATCAGTTGTGTAAAAAATAGTGCTATTATCTGTATAGCAGTCTAAAATTACAGTTTGATAGTTAGAATTTTCAGCTTCGCCACTAATAATAGTTAAATTTGGAGTAGTAACTTGTTCTAAATTTATTATAAATTGTTCGGCTAACACTTTTGAAAATAGTCCGTTTTTCTCAATAACAGCTTGTAATGTAGCAGTTTCTTCTATTAAAATAGGGGCTACATATTGCGTACTATTTATTGTAGGAATTTGATTATCTAAAGTATAATAAATATTTGCACTATCAATATTTGTTGAAAGTTCTATAGTTTGAGGATTGTTAAAAGTTGCTCCTTTGATAGAAATATTAGGTTGTTGAGTTAAAAGATAATCCTCCAAATCAGTGCTAGAAGTACTATTTTCAGGCTCAAATTCTATAGGCTCATCAATTTTTGGGTTATTATCTTTGATGAAAATTTGAGTCCAATAATGTTTGTAATGATCGTTAGCATTATAGCTATAGCCAATTCCTATATGCGTTGTTGAGCTACTTAAAATGTTAGCTCTGTGACCACTACTTTCCAGCCATGCATTAACAACAGCTTCTGGAGAAGTTTGCCCAGTTGCAATATTTTCAGCACGTGCAGTCCAATTAATATCAAATACTCCCAACAATTCTCCAGCAGAACCAAAATATGGGCTAGTGTGGGAGAACACATCATTTAGAGCCATATCGGAAGATTTAATATGAGCGATTGTAGTCAAATCTTCGTGCAATAATAAAGCCGATAGACCTTCTTTTTCACGTTCAATATTAACAAGACGCAATATTTCTTCAACATAATCATCATAAGTTGTGGGTTCTATCGTAATAAAAACAGAGGTTACATCTGAAGTTTCATATTCTTTATGAACAGAAATTATTTTTAGTTCACAATTTTTCGTAATATTAAATGCTCCATTATACAAAGTTGAGTTTTCGGTTGGAATTGTTCCATCGGTAGTGTAATAAATAGATACATTATCTGTGTCGCAATCTAAAGTTATGGTTTGGTATTTATTAGTCAATCCGTCTATAATTGATAGAGTTGGCATTTCGCATTGAATGTTAGAAAAATTAATTTGGTATACTTCTGTTAAAATTTCTGAAGTTAAGTCACCTTTGATAGCCATGGCTTTTAGTGTAGCAGTTTCTTCTATTAAAATAGGTTTTGTATACAAAGTTGAATTTTTGGTTGGGGTTGACCCATCAAGCGTATAATATATTTTAGCATCATCTGTAATTGTACTCAAAGATATAGTTTGGCTGGAGTTGAATTCTCCTGCTTCGATATCTGTAGTCGGACTTTGTATAATTAATTCTGTATCAATATACGTATCTATATTTGTGTCAATGTTAGTATCTATATCTGTATTTAACCCGTTGTCAAAATCTAGCTCCCAATCAGGATTATCATCAAAAATTGGAGGCTTATAGTCGTCTTCTATAGGTGGTTGGTATGTTTGGGTAGTGATATTAGTTGGACTAGAAGTCACATTATTTATAGGATTTTGTACAATCATATTAGAATTTTCATCTAAAGTTAAAGTTTTATTTCCGTAGTTAACAGTTGTGTTAGCAGTTTCAATATTAATTTTATTTGTACTAATATCAATATTTGTATCTATAGTAATATCATTATGAACCCAAAGTTCAGAAATTTTGGCGTATCCACCAATGTTAGCTTGAGATATAATTTCTAGCGAATTAATTGTAGTATTTTTATCTGTAGAAATGCGAATTGTATCGTTATATTTATCTATGACCATAAAATTTAAATCGCAATCTTTCAAATAAACTGTATTGTCTCCACAACCTTCGATATAAACTATCCCTTGTACAGTAACGTTTTCTAAAAATACTTCACCTTCGCCAATTCCTTGAGTTAGGTATAAATTTCCTTGGATAAAACTATCTTTTAAAACGACATCTGTTGTATTTATGATGGCATGACCATCTGTATCTATTGAATATGCTCCAGATTGAGCAATTAATTCTGCCGTTAATCTACTAAATAAAGTTATAGCTTCGGCTCTAGTTATTTCGTCTTGAATTCCCAAAGAACCATCAGGGCTACCCTCTAAATATCCATGTGTTACGAGCGTTTCTACTGCATCTTTTGCCCAGCTTGAAATTTGTGAGCTATCTGTAAAATTTAGTGAAGTTGTTTGATTATCATGAATTAGGTTATAAGCTTGAACTAGTGCATAAATTACTTCTTCTCGTGTAGCTTGCGCATTTGGAGCAAAAGTATTACCATAATCATTCATTATGCCAGCCGAAGAAATTGCAGTGATTGCCTCGCTATACCAAGCATTTTGAGCGACATCAGTATATATTTTTGCGTCTTTAAAATCTTGTAGGTGAAATATATTTTGTATGCAAGTAGCAAGTTCAGCACGTGTCAGCCCAGAGCTTGGTTTAAATATGCCATCGTCATATCCAAATAGAATGCCATTTTTTGCAAATTCTTCAATGGTTTGTTCTGCCCAATGACTTTGGATATCCGAAAGTTGAGCTGAGTTAGCTTGCATTGGAAACGATAGTGCCATAACCCCTAGAGTTAGCTCCATTCGTTTTTTCAAAATTTTACTCATCAGTTTTTCCTCCTGTGTGTGATATACATATGACTGTATTTTAATTATAGTTAAAAAATTAATGAAAGTCTATATTGAATAAGGCAATTTGTCCCTTTATTAATTATACCTATGAAAAATATCGACAAATAATATAATTATTATACAATATAGAAAATTTTTTTCTATATAATATTATCAAACGTTATATATAAATGATTTTTACTCAAATTTTATAGCATTACAGAGGAGGAAACTTTTTATAGTATTCACTCAAAAAAGCTCTCAGATAAGTCCATCAGCAAAAAAATAATTTTTAGATAAAAAAAGAGAGCTAACATAAGTCAGCTCCCTACAAGTTTTAGGAGGATAATCCTTCACCGATTTTTAGAAGATGTATCTCAAAGAGAGTCATTCCTGTTTTTTGTGCAATTTCTTCGGCTGAAATATTTGGTGTGTGCAAAAGTTTACGCGCAATATTTGTAAGTTTAATTGCAGCTTTTAGCTCATGAATATTCACGTTAGATTTTGTCTCTTTAACGTTGTGGGCTAAGTCATAACGTAATTTATTTATTATAGCCTGATGTCCAGTATCCTCTAAGGCTTTATAAAATTGAGTCTGAATTGCAAGGGGTGCAAGGGGTAAACTCATTTTGATTATGGCAAAAAATTCTTCATATGTTCTTGTAAAAAGAAGACTTGCCAACAATACATGGGGTGTGTGTCCTAAAGAGGAATTGATTGTATAAGTATTAATGTTAAATGTGTGATAAGACATATAAATTGAATTTTTAATCTGTGGATTTATTTTATAATCGTGTAATTTTTCAGTAGGGTTAACATTTAAAACTAGGGGAACTATAGTTGGCATTTTAAACTCATTTATGTTAGGAAAGCAGAATTTTCCATATTGTTTTGTATGGTAGTACAAGATTTGGTTAACTGCATTAGAAGTCATTAGATGAGGAGGTGTTTCGCCTGTATAAAAATTAATTGCTAAATATATATTATGAAGTTGGTCGTAATATAGGTTATCAGGATATTTCTCAGACAAAGTTACTTCTTCAAAGCGAGCATTATCTCGAATTCTTCCGATTGAGCGTAAATATGAATTAGCTACAGTTCTAACTATGTTTACAGAATTAAAAATATTATATGATAGTTGCTTAATAAATTGTTCAAATTGATTTTGTGTTATGTTCATAGTCTTCTCCTTTTACTCTCATAGATTTACTAATAAAAGTCTTTAGGTTATACTATATTATATGCAAGATTTTGTAACATATCACAAAAATAATTTATTGAGTTATATAATTTGCTAAATATTCTATATTAGGAGCAATAATTCTACATGATGGAGTTTGTATTGCTACCAATAAATCATGGGCAACACGCTTATTAAGTTCAGATGAATTAATATGCTCTAGCAATATTAGTAATTCTTTTACAAAAACAGGATAGTTTGGTGCATTTGAAATATAATAATAAAATTGAAGTTTTGGTTGTACAAATTTAGTGAATTTTGGTTCAGCTAGAGGAGTCAAATTGCGTGAATAATAATTAATGTCTAATAGGCTAGAAATAGTTTCTTCTCTTGTCATTCTAATAGTTTTATATTCAAGTTTTGGAATTAGAGGAGATATAATTTTTTCTATTTCTTGATGCTCTTCAAACTCAGTAGCTTCAATATCTTTTGTATAATATTCATTATGGTGAAACTCATCATAATAACGGTGGTGGTTTGGAACTTCAAAAATGAGATTTACAATTTGAGGAGGTAAACTTTGCGTAGATTTAATATGCGCCAAGTTATTGTGAGTGTAGTGTTTATCCAAAATTGTATGCGTTGAATTTAAAACCAAAAAACTAGGGTGAAGTTTGGATTGATTAAACGTTGTAACTGTTACAAAGATATCGCTAGTAGGGTCATGAAAAATTTCACTTGGGTTAAGAGTTCGATAAAGTGGTGAAAGATGAGGTAAACTTAACGGAAATAAATCTGTAATTCTCTTACCAAGTGCGGGTTTGTCCTCCATAACCTCAAAAAAATCTAAACTAAAATTGCCAAGCTCTACAATAGTTTGGAGGTCTTGAGTACCAAGGGTTTGGAGATTATTCATTAGTGTGCAAAATTGACGATATGGCAAATGTTGTTCAAAACTTAAATTATTTGGATTAAATGCGATATGATGATGCTTATTTAAAAATTGACTCATGTTTTTTATTCCTTTCGATAAATAAATTTTATTAAATATCGACATAAAATAAGTTTTTATTAAATTTAAACTACTAATTATTTATAACTATTACATTAGATTACAAAAAGTTTATTTGGTCTTCAAAGTTTTATAGTAAAATTAGATTTATCATACATATTTAATGTGTAAATTTTGATAAAAAATGCGAACACCTCAATAATTATTGACACTGATTTTAATTTAAACTATATTGTAAGTAGCATATTTGCTAACATTTTAGGGTTTTTAAATTGTAGGAGAGATAAAATGAAATTAATAAAAAAAGTTTTACCGTTAGTAGCATCGTTGGTAATTTTTACACCAACAGTTTTTGCAGGAGGGGTAGATGGATTTGTATCACAGTCTAATGCAGACCTATACCCTAGTTATTCGACAAAATTAGTTGACCAATACCCAGATTTAGCCCCATATATTGTAAATATTAATGAGTCGGTGGAAGTTGAGGGAACTAAGTTTACAATTGAAGATGCATTAAAAATTGATGGAGTTATAAAAGTTAATGCAAAGTTAGAAAAAGTTGATGGTACACAATTTGAAACTGAACTTCACCGTTCAAGTCGTTTATCTTTGCAACAAGCTACAGATTTGAATAATGAAATTTTTCAAATAATTATGCGTTTGATAAGTTCAATGGAGCAAGATGTGTTTGAGGTAATTACACCAGATGATTGGTTGTTTTTAAGCTCAATTTTTGGAAATGGGTCTGGGAGTTCATCATCAAGCAGTGTAGTGTCTGATGATGGAAAATCAATTCACTATGAATATACGGTAATCTTTGAAGATACTGACTCTATGGGGAGTGACTTTAAGCTAAAAGTTGAGGAGCTTGGCTTTTGGGATACCGAAGAACAGGCGCTAGATTTAGAGCTATATTCTATAGTTCATCACAATGAGATGGGGCAAATTTTGGATAAGAATTTGATTGGTGAAGATGAAGAAACAGCTATGGAGTTAAAGAATAAATATTCTATGGAGTATGCACTAGGTGGAGGCTATGTACTTGATTTAATCCAACATTATGAAAACAATGATGGGGATATGGTTTTGAGTATTATTTATACAGAGGCAGAAACTAACGGAAATTTAAGTTTGGATTTAAAAGTTGATGACAGCCCTATTTATGGTAGTGGAATGTGGGGAATGCGTATTGATGATACGTATATTAATATAGTGGAGTATATTATTGATGATATTTCAAACGCAAAACTTGTCGTATCAACAAGCGATTTTATTCCATATAATATTGATGGACTAGAGTTAAACTTTTCGTTGCCAAACACTGAAGTTCCAACATTAGAAACAGCTCAAACCATTGCTACTGCAAATAAAGATGGCTCTAGTGTTGAGATTAGAAATATCAAAATCAACCCATTAAGAGTTATGTTGGAAGGTAGTATTTTTGATATGGGAGATAGATTTGGATATGTGGATTTAGTTGAAGTTCAGTATAATGATGGAACTACGTTAGAATTACAACAATGCAATTCAACAGGCAGTTACAACGAGGACTATACAGTTGTAGATTTTGAAGTTGGTTATGAACTTTTAGAAGGTAGTATAAATTTGGATAATGTCGAAGCAATTTTAGTAAATGGTATGTCTTTAGCATTTTAAGATTTAATTAAACATAGGACTATATTATATAAGTAAATAGTCCTATTTTTTTGTGGAAACATTAAAATAATTAAAATTTTTTAAAGAAAGTATTGACAAGGGTATGCGCCTATCGTATACTAAGTGTATCACATGAATTGGTACACGCAAACAGCGAGTAACAGGTAAGTTAAAATTATAATTACACATTTAACATGAAAATTTAATGTATATAAGGAGAAGATATTATGAAACTATCTAAAAAAATTTTACCAGCATTGGCAACAGTAGTATTAGGAACAACAAGCGTATTTGCAGCAGGACATGGCTCAGTAACAGTTGATGCAGGTGCATATGATACGCATAAAGATACACTACCATTAAGCGAGAAATATCCAACACTTTCTGAGTATGTACTAGACGTTAATCAATCAGCAGAATTTGATGGAATTAGATTTACTGTTGAAGAAGTATTATTAGTAGACCAAAGTATATATTTAACTGCATTGATACAAAGCATTGATGGTACACCATTTCCAACGGTAGAATATGGTCTTGGATTTGATAGAATAGATATAGAAAAAGTTTTATCAGCTGAAGAGCAACAAAATGAAAAAGTTTATGAAATCGTGCAAAAATTAGTAAATTCTTATGATATGGATCAACTTTTGGAAATTATCCCTATGAATGATTTAGAATTTTTATTCAACAATTTAAGGATTGATGGATATAGTAGAGGTGCAAATAGTGGTATTACAATGATTGATGGTTCAACAATGAGAATGGATATGAATTTTGATTTTGGTACAGAATTAGCTGGAGAAACGGTGAAGGTAAACGTTAGAGATTTACAATATTGGTCTCATAATGAACAACAAATTGATGTAGATTTAAGCCACTTAATCGAATTATTTGAGGGGATTGATGCTGAATTAGAAGAAATAACTAATATTGACTCAATTAATTATGTGATTGAAGACTTTGATGGATTTTTGATTAATTATGCAGGGCAATATATTGATGAAGAGGGTCAAAATACTGTAAAAATTGTGTCTAGTTATAACAAATCAAATAATTCTGGGGCAAATTTACACGTAAGAAATGCGGCAGATGGTAACTATATTCCAACTCATACTTTCTCAAATTATTTATCAGATGAAACGTATTGTGATGTATTAGAATTTAAAGTAGACAACATAGAAGATATTGAGCTATACATTTCATCACACACAACGAATGTGGTAGCACAAGGAGAAGCTACTATTGAAGTTGCACTTCCAGCTGTAAATACTCCAATTTTATCTGCTCAAAATGGGGTGAATTTTGTAAATGAACAAGGGGTTAATGTAGAGATTAGCTCTATAAAAGTTACGCCAATGGCTGTTGAATTAGAGGGTCAATACACTGGTGTTGTTGAGTATTTCACTAATGAAATTGGAAATATGGAAATTGTGTACAAAGATGGAACAACTCAAACTTTAAACCAGCATTCAGCTAGTGGGTCATATCAAAATGAAGGTGACGCAGAACAATTTTATATGTCTTTGCACGCTGGTTATTATAATGAAGTAATTGATATCAACAATGTTAGTGGAATTATTTTGCACACTGAAACAATTAACTTTTAATATTGGGGCTAAGGGATAAAAATTCTCTTAGCCATATAATTTACACATATAAAAATTGGAGAATAGTATGAAATTAACAAAAAAACTTTTATCAATGGTAGCAACTTTAGCAATTTTAGTGCCTAATGTTTATGCACAACAAGAAATGCAAATAGTAAATGTAGTTGAGGCAGTAGCAGTAACGGAAATATCGAATGATACATTAGCTTTTGATTATAACAAACTTCCGTTAAGTGAGAGATACCCAACACTTTCAGATTACATTGTTCCAGTTAATCAATCTGTAGAATTTGATGGAATTAAGGTTACAGTTGAGGAATTACTAGTTGTTGAGAAAAGTGTATATTTAAGCGCTATTGTAGAAAAATCAAATGGCTTAGCTTTTGATGATTTAGAGTATTTTCATTTTGATAATTTTTCGATAGACATGGTTTTATCTCCAGAAGAGGAAGAAAAAGCAAGAGTAAGAAATATTGTAGAGACGTTGGTTAACAACAGTTGGGAGAGTCTTTTTGATATTATTACAGAAGAAGAATTGGATTTATTAATTCATAATTTAGACTTTACTTCTTATTCAAGAGGGGGTTCATACGGACAAACTAAGTTAGATAATGGAACTTTTCGCTACAATGCAGAATTTGATTTTGAAAAAAATTTAGATGGGGAACAAATTCAAGTTACATTTCGAGATTTATTAAATTATTCTTATGATGAAAAAGAAGTTTCCCTTGATTTTCAAGCATTAGCTAAACAATGCGAGGGAGTTTCTGACAATATTTGGGATAATTTGGAGGATAATTTTGAAGAGCTTAATCAGTATTCGTTAAATTATAAAGTTGATGAAAATTTTGATTATACAATTGAGTTGGTAAGATATTATGTAAATGATGATGGGGAAACTGTTATAAATATATTATCTTCTTCGGAAAATCCAAATAGTTGGGCAAATTTAAACGTAAAAAATGTGAATTCAGCATATGCAGGTACGGCAAGTCATGTTTATCCTAATTTTGTAACCCAAGAAATCAGGTTAGATAATATTGATGAGTTAGAAACGGAAATTAGTATTAGAACGATGAATATTATTGCAAAAGGTAACGGGGAAATTCAACTTGCAATACAATCAACAGGAGTTCCGACGTTAACTTATGATAAAGGGGTAGTGGTTGAAGGCGAAAATGGATTTACATTAGGGATTGATACGATTAAAGTTACACCGATGGGCATTATTTTGGAAGGTGGAAATGGTAATCCAGAAATGATTTTTAATAACCTGTTAACAATTGAAGTGCTGGATAAAGATGGGAGTTCAAAAATGATGCAATCAATTAGTAGTTCTGCTGGGTACGATACAGAGCAACAATTAAATGAATTTATTGTAAACTTCAGACCAAAAGAATATTATAAATATGTTGATGTTTTAAATATTGAAAATATTTCTGCAATTAAAATAAATGGAATGACAATTACATTTTAAATTCCAAATTAGGGATAGGCTTTGGCTTATCTCTAATTTTTTTGGAAAATTTTTTCAAAAGGACAAAAAAGTATGATCATCACGATTTTTGGATTTGAAGTTTAAAAGTTATTTGTAGAACTCAAATATTATATTTGAAGTAATATGACAAAGTTAGATGATATTTATGAAGCAATATAAAAAACCTACCCAAAAATTTGAGTAGGTCTATTTTTTAATATGATGCTGCTAACGGCACAACGTCCTGTATTCCCTCTTGTAATAAAGATGTTAAATACCCCTCATAAATCAAAGTTAAGTCTGGGTGGTTTTTGAAATCACGAACTATAACCTGAATTGGAGGAGTATCAAAATGCAAAATATCAGCTTCCATTAAAACTGTAGAAATAAATTGTGTACAGAAAAATTTATTTTTGGGTTCTAGGTCAATATTAAACAGCCTTCCAACTACCCCTCTTAAATTGTATCCGTAAATATCTTGTTGAGCAAACCATTTTTCCAAAATTTGTTGCAAATGCTCAAACTTTTCATCTGTTGTATGTAATTTATAAACACGACAAAATGTGTTAGGAAATGCTCCTGTCCACTTTGGATAATCCTCACATACTAGTCCCCCAATAAATGGGTTATTTAATTTCTTTCGACTAAAACTGTACCCTGATGCAAAATTTTCATCAAATAATAATGATGTATGAGCAAAAGGCTCGTGGCTAAATCGGGTAATAACCTTTGAGAATACAGTATCTGTGCGAGTTAGCAAAATATAAATTGTTTTCATAAGATGCTCCTTCTTTTTTACTAGGGGAACATTAAGTTAACTAGGGGAAACCCCTATAACTTAACTGCCCTATTATTGTTAGTTCTTATTATACTATAAATTGGCCAAGTTAAAAATACCCTTTTGCATATATTTTGTACTTACCAAAAATTTTCTCTAATGGTCAACTTCTCCAGAATTCGCTATTTGCAAAGCATAGCGAGCTTCATTTTCCAAAATAATAGTTTGTGTTGGGAATGCAATATCTAGCCCCAAATCTCTAGTTAACTGTAAAATTGCAAGATTAACCTCACCCCTAACACGAGAATATCCTCTTAAATCTATAAATGGAGTATAGTACATAATCCTAAGTTCTAACGCACAATCTGCAAATTCATTTAGAAAAACTAAGTGTGTATCATTTTCCACATCTTTAAAACTGTTCAATAAATTTTTATATTCAATTATCGCCTCTTCTATAAGTTTTACATCAGTATTATAATTGAGTGATAGTTCAAATCTAATACGACGCTTTGGCATAGCTGACCAGTTTGTAATATTGCTTGTTGATAAAATTTTATTAGGAACGATAACTAATCCTTGGGTAAAAGTTCGGACTCTAGTACTTCTAAAGCTTACATCTTCCACAAATCCTTCAACCTCATCAAATTCAATCCAATCTTTAATGCTAAATGGTCTATCCACCATCAAAACTATCCCACTTAAAATATCTTCTAGTGTATCTTTTGCGATAAAAGTAAAGGCGACTCCACCAAGCCCTACACCTGTTACAATTGCTCCTATATTGCTTATAAATGGACTAATAATAAAAATTAAACCAGTAACAACTATAATTAATCTTGCAACTTTTGCACAAAATCTTATTAATAAAGCATTATCTAATAATGTAAATTTACTGCCTGCTTCCACCAAAATTCTTTCATAGATGGAGATAGAATTATATAAACACCAAGCTAAAAAAAGCATTGTTGCACTATGAAAGCAAGCGTTTACAAAGTCTACAGGAATAATATCTACAGCAAAATTTATACTTTCACCAATAACAAGATTTGGTTTATCAACACGTACAAATTTTACAAAAGGAGAAATATATAGTGTTAACAACAATCCTATACATAACCAATAAAATTCTAAAGGCGTTTTTAGAGCAATATTAATTTCTTCTAGCAAAGTTGGTGCATTTTCCCCCAGTTTTTTAAATAGGCTCATTATGGCTTTGTGGAAAAATTTCCTTAATAATATAAAAGTGACTAGTGTTAAAATTGCTAATGATAGTGTTATAAAAAAATAATATTCTGATGAAATTTCAAATACTTTTAGCATAAATACCTCCATTGTAAATTCTAGTTCAGTAAAACTTAAAAACCATTCCAATTATACCCAACTCCTTCTCAAATTATACAGTTTATAAACATATTTTTTATTTAAGCCCTTTCCCCTTATTCCAAAATGCTTATTTTATAAGGCTTAGAAAGAGTTTATTGTAACTTATTAGGACCAAAATACCCTAAAAAGTATCACAAATTATAAATATGTGGTATACTTAAACGCATAAAAGTAAAAGCTTTAAAAGAGGAGTAATTTATGCATGAAAATATCAGAACACATTTATATTAACAAAAGGATAAGATGGAAGTCCAAGCTAAAATTAGATATAACTACAGGAAACTACCCACCAAAACTTTATTTTCTTTGCACAAGTCCTTACCATGATAAAAATTTTGAGATTATTCAAGGCAAATATATGCATGAACATTACAAGAGCGTATATTTGGTGGGGATTGCTAAAGATAAAGAAACTTTAATAAATAACCTAGTAGAACTTATTGATTTATTGTATAATAAAAAAACAATAACCTACGAAATGTTACAAAATGAGCAACGAGGTGAAAAATGAGCATTGTACTAGGTATATTAAAAATAATAGGGGTGGCCCTTCTAGTTATACTTGGGTTAATTTTAGTAATTACAGCCCTCATACTTTTGTTACCAAATAGTTATATGATAGATGTTGAAAAATATAGCCAACTAAAATTAAATATAGACATAAAAATTTTATCACTAGTAAAAATATATGGAATATGGCTACACGAAGACCCAGACAATCAATATTTGAAGGTAACTATTTTTGGGAAGAAGCTTTTTTATATGAATTTTCATAAGGATAAAGCTAAGAAAAAGGTTAAGGAAAAAGTTGAACTTTATGCTGAAGAAATTATTGAAAGTATTAGTGAATACGCTAAAAATAACCCACAACAACCAACACAAGACACCAAGATTGAGCCAGAAATTATAAAAGAAGAACCCACATTTGAAATGATACAAGCACCTACAGAAACAATTTTTGTAGAAGAAATTTTGGAAGAAATTATATTAGAAGAAGAAATTATACCTGAGATTATATCAATACCAGAAATTAAAATTCATCAACCAGCTAGCCCAACGCCTCCAGAACAAATTTTTCCTCATGAAGACTGGGATATTTTTAATGGAGTAACGTTTGATATTGAGCTATCAATAGATAAAAATATAATTTATGATATAGATTTAAATATTGATAAAGAGATAATTTTTGGGTTAGAATTATTAATAGATGAAACTGGATTTGAGGAAGACTTTGATTTAAGTTTTGACGAAGAAATAATTTACGATTTACAATTAACTTTGCCTGATAAAGTAGTTTATGATATAGAAATTAATTTTGAAGAAGATTTTGACCCTATCTTTGCAGATGCTATAATTGATGTTAGTCGACCACGTAATTTTGTAGATATACCATTTTTTGAGGTTGAAGAATTTTATATTAATGTAGAAGATGTGGATTGGACTCTTTATGAGAAAAAATATGAACGAAGATATAATTCAATTTTGTCAGAAGAAGTTGAACCAACAAAACGTAAGAAAAATCAGGAAAAATCAGAAGAAGAGTTACTTTTTGATGAACAATATGAAGCCGAATTTGGAAAAGATAAAGATAAATTTCCAACTAAAGAGCTAATTAATGTTATCTTAACTAGCGAATATCGTGCAGATGCATGGAGTTTAGTTGCTAATGCCATACTAAAAATAGTACGCACAGTTCGCCCAAAATATTTTGAATTTGACCTAGAGATAGGAAACAAAAATCCCGAAAAAGTGGGAAGAATAATAGGAATGAGCAGTATGTTTATTGGACTCTACTCGCCTTATGGGCAAATTAGGGGTAACTTTAATGAGGCTGGAGTTTGGGGGGCTGTCGTTACAAAAGGTCGATTTAACCTATTCCAAATTATTAAGCCATGTGTTAAACTAATTTTTAGACGTTCAATAAGAAAATATGTTATGCAAATTATAAGAGTAATTATGAGAAAGGATTAGAAAAATGTCATCAAATATCGCAAATTTAGGAAGCTTATTAAAAGATTTAGAACACTTTATGACAACAAAAACAGTAGTAGGAGAAGCAATCCACATTGGAGATACAATTTTAGTACCTCTTGTTGATGTTAGTTTTGGAATGGGAGCAGGAGGGAGCAACTCTTCTAAGCTCAAAGAAAAGAATAAGGATAAAGAACGCTATGTTGATGGACCTAGCGAAACAAGTGGGGGAGGAATTGGGGCCCACATTACACCTAGCGCAATGCTTGTAATTCAAAATGGTACAACTCAACTTGTAAACATCAAAGCTCAAGATGGGCTTACAAAAATTATTGATATGGTGCCTGGACTTGTTGCAAATTTACCAGATATGATTGCACAAATTAAAGGAAACAAAGAGGAAGCACCTACTGATAATACAGAGGATTTTCACAATTTAGAAAAATAATTAATTACAGCTATAGAGTTTTATATTCTATAGCTTTTTTTGTGGAGTTAAGTTAAAATATAAAAGTGAGGGGTGATTTTGATGACACGTATTGAAAAAGAAAAACATATAATTCAAGTTATGATTGGACTGTATTGCAAGAAAAACCACAAAGATATTTCTAAAAATGAGGATAAACTTTGTGATGAGTGCAATCAACTACTTATTTACGCACAAAAACGATTAGATAAATGTAGACATGGGGAGGAAAAATCGTTTTGTAGCAAATGCCCAACCCAATGTTATAATCCCAAAAATAAAGATAAAATTAAAGAAGTTATGAAATTTTCAGGTCCTAGAATGCTATTTTATGAACCCGTTGAAGTTATTAAACATCTAAAAAAATAAATACCAAATTTTTAGGCACTAATTAATAAATTTTGTTGGTGTCTTTTTTTTGGTATTATTAATAAAATGATAATAAACAAACTTGAATAAAGGACTTGATTACATGAAAAAATTTTTCAAATTCGCACTTTTTAGTAGTGGTTTAATATACATTTTTAATAAACACCCTAACGCCTTAAATACAAATAAAAACTTTAACCCTTATCCACCTACCAACCCCAACCCATCAAATGATATTCACATTCCAAAACCAAGTAGTATGCAAGTTTTGAGCTTTGGGGTAGGCAGTAAGCACATTATTTTTATAGAATGTAATGACAACCTGTTTTCATTGGGAAATAAGGAAAACTTCCATAGTCTTTTGCAGAGAGATTACACAATTCATATTATTTCTATCAAAGTGGATTTATGTTATGAACACCAACTTTTGGATATATCTAAAAATATAGTTCAGTATATAGACCGTGATTTTTGTGGTCATGTAGATGGGATTTTTGGTGCATCAATGGGTGGATTTTTATTACAAGAAATCGCACTTCATAGACCAGATATTGCTAATAGATTTGGAATTATTGCATCAGCATATAAATTTAATGATAGCTTATACAACTCTGAAAAAAATTTTCAATACAAAGAACTCATTAATCAATTGACAAATAAAATTTTGAACAATCCACTTTTTAATCAACTAGTGAGCTTTATTTTTAGTGGGCAAAATCCAGCAACCCCAACGGCTTATCCAATTCCTTGTTCTCAAAATAAACCAGAGTTTAACTTCAGACAGCAACTACCTAGCATAGCAGTTCCGATGTTAATTATAGGTACAGACAAAGATTTTTGGTTTTCAAAGCAACTTTACGAAGAAACAGCACGCCTTTTGCCTAATAGTCGCTTAATTATTTTGAAAAATAAAGGGGTTAGCAATATTATTAATAGAGAAGTTATCCAAATTATAGAGCAATTTTTAGAAAATGAATTTTAATACACATAAAAAGGAGCAAGAGATTAACCTGCTCCTTTTTATGTGTATTTCTTATTTTGATGAAGGGAAATTAGTTGATAAAGAAAAAATAGAAACGAACCAATAAGCTCATTTCTATTTATAAAATTAAATAATCCAATTTTTATACGAGTTTCTTCTTTATTATATAGGATTTAAATTTGAAAGTTAAATTCCAAAGTGATTTTCAAAAAGTAGTTTTAAAATCTCATCTCAAAATTCCAAAATTGAAAAATCGTGA
>MDSP01000004.1_pt1 | contig 61395 bp, 51 predicted proteins | sample 1005811 | NCBI WGS metagenome assembly MDSP01 (sample SAMN05526596, study PRJNA338239) | gut metagenome | isolation source: stomach gut content | host: Naso elegans | place: Saudi Arabia: Red Sea | collected 2011-04
GGACACACTCCCTGAAAAGTTGAGGACTTTTAAACTGTAACATATTATACCATCCAGAACAATCAGTAATTTTCCAAGCATCAGTGCTATCATAGAGTTGAGGTGACTGAGGACGTTATAAGATGAAACTCACCCAAACTACAGCCCGCTCACCCTGTTGCCACCTGGAAAGAGATACAGAAGTATTCGCTGCCTTACCAGACTACAGCGCCTTTCTTCAGTTTTTTTTACTCATCCTATACACTTAAAATAAAAAAAAAAGTTTAATGTTTATGATCTTATTGATTATTATTAATGCATTAAAATAATTTTCTGTTTGAGTAATAGCATGTAGGGACTACAGACTTTCTTGTACAATTGTTAGAAAATGTGTTGCAAAATCTATTTTTCTGCTATGCTGTTGTTGCTGTGTGTCCACCACATCGTTGCGATGGCAACTGTTGACAAACATTACTTGATAAGGATGTGATTCATCAGGGCTGTGATTCAGTGAGCTTGTGTTTTAGTCTTGGTGTGTATTTCTGAGGGTGGTTTCCAGTTTGGTGTCTGTGTGGGCACTTTTAAAGAGGTTGATTTTTCTATTTTCAATGACATCACTAACACAAGATTTAAAACCACATGTGGTAGTCACCATGCCATTTGTCTCTCTTAGGGGGCGCTGCTCTGCCAGAGCGACTCCTGATACGGCCCGTGTGTGTGCGTTTTTATGATGTTTTTATTGTTTTTTATGGTGTGTTTGACTGCTTTGTCTTTTATATCGGGATGCTAATATCAACGGCACTTAAACGGACCATGTCCATGGCACGTAAACGGACTTTGTTCACAACTGGCGCAGCCTCTCACCACCAACCCAGGTATGCTCACCTATTCACGGAGCTACCTGTTGGAGCTTGGCCGCCTTCAGTCGGAGCCAGCAGTATCCCTCCTTTCAAACAACATACCTCTTGAGTTACTTCGGGAGCATAAACGAAAGCGTATATGAAGGAAACGAGGATCCAGAAGAGGGATACGAAACAGACTGAGGAGGAGAGGCAGCTGGCTACCGCTACCTGCCATAATGCTGTCAAACGTGCGATCGCTCCGGAACAAAACGGAGGAACTTTCCACACTCACAAAGTTTGATATGGATTACCAGCAAACCAGTCTCTTCTGCTTCACAGAGACATGGCTGTCCGAGCATACAGACTTTCAACTGGACGGATGTAACATCATCCGCTTTGACAGAGATGCAGCAAAAACAAGGAAGTCGATTGGGGTCAACAGTAAGTGGGCAACTAACTTCAAAGTGAAAGAGACCATCAGCTGCAACACATAGCTGACAGTTATAACAGAGCTGTCAATCAGACTGGAGAACAACCTGTGTTTCTGTTACGAGATTTTAACAGGTGTGACATCACCACACATCTTCCTAGTTTGGAGCAACATGTCACAACTCCCACCAGAATGCAGAACACACTGGACTTGTGCTATGGTAACATCCCTAATGCATACATCTCAAAACCACGCCCACTACTTGGCCGTTCAGATCATAATGTCATCCTGCTACTGCCCAAATATAGGTCACAGCTGAAAACCAGCGACCCCTTAACCAAAACTATCAGAGTCTGGAATAGTGAAGCAACTGAAACACTGCAGGGCTGCTTTGACCTCACAGACTGGGATTTATTTTTTAATGACTGTGGTGGTGATCTCCACGCACTGACAGACACACTAACCTCATATATTTTATTTTGTGAGGACACTGTCACTCCCACCGGACAAATAACTATTCACCCAAACAATAAAAAATGGATTACCAAAGACATGAAACACTGCCTTGTTCAAAAGAAAAAGGCTTTCCTACAAGGAGACAAACTTAGGGTGAGGGAACTGGAAAAAGAGTTCAGGAAGAAGGCCAAGCTGGCCAAGATCCACTTCAAGGATAAAGTGGAGAAGAAATTAACATCTGGGAATGCAAGGGAGGCATGGCAGGGATTAAACACCATGATGGGCCGACCCACCAAACCTGCAGTGGTCAACTGCTCAGACCCTACCTCCTTCGCAAAACAGCTCAACGGCTTCTTCAGTACCTACCTTTTTGGATTTATTTTAGCATAACCCCAAATTTTGTGTAAAGGATTATCTTGATAAATTAATAATATCTTGCATTTCTTTTTCTGCTGTAGAACCAATATTAATTAAAGTACCAACTTGTTTATTTACTGAATCAGCTTCTCTATTTAAGCTATCAACGTGTGTACTAATTTCTTGGATATCTCTTGGAATTTCACTAACAGAATTTTCTACTGAATGAGCAATAGAAGCTACTTGGCTCATTTGTCTTCCAGCTTTATCAATTGTTGTGTCAAGCTCAGTTAAGATTGCATATGACTCTTCAAAACTTGCTCCTAATGGTTTAAGGTGGTTTTCAATTTCTTTTAAGTTTTCCATAGTTTTCTTAACACTCTCAGAGCTAGAAGCTGTTGCACTACGGATATTTCCTGTAAATTCTTCCATCTGAACAAGTTTATTTTTTGTATCTTCTGCAAGCTGACGGATTTCATTTGCAACTACGGCAAACCCTTTTCCTTGTTCTCCAGCTCTTGCTGCTTCAATACTTGCATTTAATGCTAGAAGGTTTGTTTGGTCGGCAATCCCTTTGATACCACCAATGATTTCATCAACTTGACGAGATAATTCGTTTAGGGTAGTGATTTCTGCACTAGCAGCTGTTGTATTTTTTACAAGCTCTGGTGTATGAACTTTTGCTACCAAATTATACTCTTTTAAACTTGACTCTTTAATAGTCTTAACTCTTTTAAATCCATCAGTCATTTGCTCCATGTGAGTTGATAAGCTACCAAATGAGCCAGAAATTTCTCTTACATATCCTTCTGCTTTGTTTGCTGATTGAATGCTGTTTGACACAAGTCTGTCTAAATTTTTAGCAATGTCCCCTAAATTTTGTACAGAAGAAGCAATATGTAATCTAGCTTTACTTGCATCACCTAACTTGTTTAATACTGTATTTCCTGCTTGAGATACAGCTCTTTTTAAATTTTCGTATTGTGCTGTTCCATTTCCTTGGTTGTTTTGCTTGTTAAAAAACATTTCATATCTCCTTTTCAATAATAAGTTTTTGTTTGGTTAATTAAAATATAGTAGTTTGGCTTTGATACAAAAATGTATTTTGATTTATAAAAAAACATTTTATCGCCATCTTATTTAATTTAACCTACCCATACCAATAATAATTAATAACAAAAATGTATATATCTATTATACCATCTTTTTGTATTTTGCATATGTATTTTAGCAATTTCCCTACACTTTTTCGTATAACATAAGGAAATTGCTGTAAATTTTTCCGATTTAAAGGCTATCTATTTAAGTAATTCCATGGGTTGGTATGCGTGCCATTTAATCTAACTTCAAAATGGCAATGATTTCCTGTTGAAAATCCTGTGCTTCCGATTTTGGCAACTTGCTGACCTTGACTAACTTTTGTCCCGTTAGGAACTGTAAGAGAAGAATTGTGAGCATAAATTGTTACTAATCCTCCTCCGTGGTCAATCATTATCGTATAACCAAAACCGTTTACCCACCCAGATGTAATAACTACTCCATCGGCTGCCGCAAGAACTGGCTCTCCATATGCAGCAGGAATATCAATCCCTTGATGAAACTCATTGCTCCCTGTAATTGGGTTGCTTCTTGGGTTATATTCCGAGCTTATTCTATAATAATTTGGTACTGGCCAAGAAAATTGACCACCCAAATATCTGCTACTACTATTAGATGTTGATGATGAGGTTGTTGTTGGGGTTGGAGTTAGAGCTTTTAATTTTTCTTCAAGCTCTTCTCCTGCTTTTTCTAGTGCCATAAGATGAATGTTTAGTTCGTTTTCTTGAGTTTCTAAAATTCCCATCATTTCGTATTTTTGTTGGCGAACTTCTGCTAATTGCTGTTTTTGTATAAATGTAGCATCATACAAAGTTTCCATTTGTTGTTGTTCAACTTCTAATTGATTTTTTTTAATAGTGACCTGATTTTGATAAAAATCAAATTCTTCTAAAACTTGATTATCATACCTAGATATAACACTAATATATTTTGCACGATTTAATAATTCTACAAAATTATTTGATGAAAAAATAATTTGGATATAATCTCTTTTGTTATTTTTATACATTGTAACCATTCGGTCTTTTGTTGTTTCGTAATATTCATCACGTTGTGCAGTTGCCTGTTCTAGCTCCAAAGATGTTTGCCGTATCTCTTCACGCTTTAGAGAAAGTTGATTATATAAATCTAAAAGTTCATTTTCAATAGCCACCACTTGTGTATCTAGTTCTCTAATTTGTTCATCAATAATTGCTTGTTCTTCTTGATTTTTGGTAATTTCTTCATTGGTTTGCTCAATTTCTTGTTCATTGGCTTCTAAATTTTCTTTAACTTGAGTTAATTCATCTGCGTAAATTAATGATGTACCAATTAAACCTAAATACATAGTTGTAAGTAAAAATTTTTTCGTTTTCATATATCACCTATACTTTTAAGTGTTTGCGTATCGCTATCCCACTACCTAGAGCGCTTATAGTTATCGCCAATCCAAAAAATAAAGGTATAACTTCCATCATTATAGCATCTGTAGGCTTTAAGACAATACCACCCAAAATTTGTCCAAGCGTTTGTTTCATGATATCTTGGGCCCAATTATATCCATTGTATATAATTACAGTTGGGACAATTGCTCCTAAAATTCCAATTGCCAAACCTTCTATTAAAAATGGCAATCTAATAAAAGCATCGGTAGCTCCAATATATTTCATAATTTCAATCTCTTTTTTCCGAACATATACAGTTAGAGTAATTGTATTGGCAATAAGAAGAAGTGATATAACAACTAGCGCCACAATCATTATCCCCGAAAAAAATTGTATCGAATTATTAAGTTCAATGTATATGTCCGTTTCAGCCTCAAAATAATCAACTTCTAGCCCATTAATTCTTTTTAAAAAGGCCACCACATCTTGCTGGTGTATAGCTTCTGTAACTATTATTTCAAAAGAGGCTGGTAACGGGTTGTCATCTTTAAATTCATAGTATAAATTTGGGTCGTTTTCAGAAAACTTTAAAAGGGCATCATCTTTTGAGATATACTCTACACTATAAACATATGGAGTTTCTTCAATAATATTAGTCATTTCTTTAATTTCAGCTTCATCTAATTTTAGGTCAATGTATGCCGTAATTCCCAGCTGACGCTCAATTTGATAAATAATATATTCAACATTTTGAGCGATAGAATATGAAATTCCAAGAATTATGAGGCACAAAACTATTGTTCCCATAGATGCAATTGCCATCATTCGATTTTTCCAAAGCCCTTTAAAACCTTCAGCAAAAAGATACCTAATAGTATGCAATTTCATCGCTATACCCTCCACTATATGTATCTTTTGCTACTTTACCACAATCAATTTCTACAACTCTTTGCTTTAAGGCATTAACTATTTCACGCTCATGTGTTGCCACAAGGACAGTAATTCCTCTTGTGCTAATATCTTGTAACAAAGTCATAATTTCCCACGCTGTTGTAGGGTCTAAGTTTCCAGTTGGTTCATCTGCAATAACTATTGGGCTATTATTAGCAATTGCACGTGCTATAGCCGTTCTTTGTTGCTCTCCACCAGACAGCTCATGAGGGTAGCTTCTGGCTTTTTTTCCAAGACCCACATTACCCAAAATTATAGGGACGTTTCGCTTAATTTCTTTGGGGCTTGCCTGAACAACTTGCATAGCAAAAGCTACATTTTCATATACTGTTTTGTTTGGTAATAGCCTAAAGTCCTGAAAAACTACTCCCACATCTCGCCTATAATATGGAATACTACGATTTGCAAGCTTTGTAATATCCCGATTGTTTACAGAAATTCTCCCATGTGTTGGAGAAACTTCCTTTAATATAAGCTTTAGTAAGGTAGATTTTCCAGAACCACTAGGCCCAGTTATAAATACAAATTCACCTTTTTCAATATATAATGATGTTGCATGAAGCCCTACTGTTCCGTTTGGATAAGTTTTAGATACGCTAGTTAGTTCAATCACAGTCCTGCCTCCTTCATATTAGCCTTGCCTTTTTCTATATTTGGTGTTGCTTATAGTCTACCAGAATTTTGTCTTTCCATGTGTTCCATATATTGACTTACCATAATCGTAATTTTGAAAATGATTGCATCGTCAAATTTACGCAAATCAAGACCTGTCATTTTTAATAATTTATCAAGACGGTACACTAAAGTATTTCTGTGGATATATAGCTGTCTTGAAGTTTCAGAAACGTTTAAGCTATTTTCAAAAAATTTGTTTACTGTTGTTAATGTTTCTTCATCTAACTGAGCAATTTTTTTACCTTTTAATACTTCTTGAATAAACATTTTGCAAAGTGGTAATGGTAATTGGTAAATAATTCTTCCAATTCCAAGCTTTGAGTAAGTAGAAATATGGCCTTCACTATTGAAAATTTTGCCAACTTCAAGAGCCATACTAGCTTCTTTGTAAGAATTTGACACGTCTTTTAAATCGTTAACGATTGTCCCAACAGCAACAGATACAGCGCTCATAGCTTCTGTACTTAATGTATCATAAATAGTTTTAGCCAAAAGTTCAACTTCTTCTTCACTCTTAGAGTCAACTTGTTTTACCAAAATTACGTTTTTCTCATCAACAGCCGTAATAAAATCTACTGATTTATCTGGGAAGATATTTCTTAAAATATCCGATATGTTGGCATCTTTATTATCATATGCTTCCAATAAAAATACAACTCTTGCCACGTTATTATCAATATGAAGTTTTTTCGCACGGCTATAAATATCCACCAAAAGAAGGTTGTCTAACAATAAATTTTTAACAAAGTTATCTTTGTCAAAACGTTCTTTATATGCAACTAGTAAGTTTTTGATTTGGAATGCTCCAAGTTTTCCTAGCTTGTATGCCTCGTCATCAGACCCACTTACAGAAATTACATACTCAACCAAATATTCCTCATAAATTTTAAAATAATGACACCCTTGCATTTCTTGGCTATCAGCGTGAGAGATAATGAATGACTCAACTTCTTTCATATATTCCCCAACTGGCGTAAAAGTAGTAGTGGCAACAACTTTTGCTTCAGCATCTAAAATCGTAAACTCTCTACGTGTTATCGATTTTAACCCCTCTAATGTGTTTTGTAAAATTTGATTTGAAATCACTAATCATCAACTCCTCATTTAGTTATTTTAAATATATAATAATCATAATATAGAAAACTTAGTTTTAAATTACAATTACTATAACTCTTATTAGTCTATTTTATCCTATTTTGATAGAAAAAAAAACCCCATCTATAAAAAAAAGCCTAGAGATTTCTCCCTAAGCCTATTTTTTTTGGTTTAATTTGTAATTGTGAGCTGAGTTTCAAGGTCAAATAAATGAATTTTGCTCTCCTCAATTCCAAGTTGTACAACACTTCCAGCATCTGCCATACAACTAGCTTCAACTCTACCATTAATGTTGCTTCCTAAACATTCCATATACAAATAAGTTTCTGAACCTAATTTTTCCGTAACTTCAACATTTGCAGAAATTACACTATATTTCCCTTTTTCTGACTCAATAACTGTATCCATATCAGCAGTATGTTCTGGGCGAATTCCCATCATAACTTTTTTGCCAACGTATGAAGAAGCTTTTGCTGCCTTTTCTGGTGTCAATCTCATAGTGAAATTTCCAAATTTAAGACCTGTACTTCCTCCACTATTTACAACTTCAACTTCCAAAAAGTTCATTTGTGGAGAACCAATAAATCCAGCAACAAAAAGGTTTTGTGGTTCGTTGTATAATTTTGTTGGAGAGTCAACTTGTTGAATAATTCCATCTTTTAATACTACAATACGAGTTCCAAGAGTCATTGCCTCAACTTGGTCATGCGTTACATAGATAAAAGTTGTTCCTAATTTTTTGTGTAGCTTTGAGATTTCTGTTCTCATTTGTACACGTAATTTTGCATCTAAGTTTGAAAGTGGTTCGTCCATTAAGAATACTTTAGGCTCACGAACGATAGCACGCCCCATTGCTACCCTTTGTCTTTGCCCTCCAGAAAGTTGTTTTGGTTTTCTATCTAACAGTTGGTCAAGCCCCAAAATTTTTGCTGCTGATTGAACTCTCTCATCAATTTCAGCTTCTGGTAACTTTTGAATTTTTAGTGCAAATGCCATGTTTTTGTAAATCGTCATGTGTGGATATAGTGCGTAGTTTTGGAATACCATTGCGATATCACGGTCTTTAGGAGCAACTTCGTTACAAAGTTTTCCGTCAATATAAAGTTCTCCACTAGAAATTTCTTCAAGACCTGCAATCATTCTCAAAGTAGTAGATTTCGCACACCCCGATGGTCCAACGAAAATAATAAATTCTTTATCCTCAATATCTAAACTGAAGTTTTTTACTGCGTTAAATCCGTTATCATAAGTTTTACAAATATTTTTTAATTGTACAGTTGCCATTTTAAATTCCCCCTTGTGGTTTTAGTTTTTTAAATTGTGGGCTAAATTACATTAACTATACTACAAACAAAAATCATTGACTATACGCTTTTTCCCTAAAAAAACGTTTTTACCTTTATCAAAATTCTATATCGAGTATATTCAAATGTTAAATTTAGGTTAAATTATGTGGGATTTTTTGTTAGGTAATGTCACCGAATTTAACAAAATTTCTCAAAAAACATTTATATTTTGGGGTGGCTTATCAGTTAATTTTACTTTGTAAAATAGATGATTTTTTGAATTTAGAAGTTTTTTTAACTTATTTTAGATACTAATTCCAATTAATACTTTGGGTTTTTGTGCTTATTCTCCAATCAACTTTTTTTGATAGTGGGACAAACTCATGCAAATAACTTGTACCAAAAATACTGGCAATACTAACATACGCTTTGCTCTTTTTGGTTCTGAAATTAAGCGATACAACCATTCACAACCAAACTGCTGAAATATTTTTGGTGCACGTTTAACAACCCCAGCCATAACGTCTAGGCTACCTCCTACACCTATTACTACTTTTAGATTAGTAAACTTATGTCCATTTTCCAAAATCCAAAGCTCTTGTTTGGGTGAGCCAAGTGCCACAAGCAAAATATTTGCACCTGAATTATTAATATCATCAATTATATTTTGAGTATCTTCATCAGAAAAATATCCATCATGAGTTCCAACTACATCAATTTGAGGGTATTTTTGACGCATATTGTTGGCTGCTATTTGTGCAACTTCTGGTTTGCCACCAAAGAAATAATATTTGTGAGCTTTATTTTTGCTAGTTTGCATCGTTTTTTGTACAAAATCATAGCCAGCAACTCTTTCGGGAAGTGAGCCACAAGGTAAAATTTTTGAGGCAATAACTACCCCAATTCCATCTGGTAAAACTAAATCTGCACTATTTACAAAATTTTTAAGGGGTGCATTTTCCTTAGATTGCATTATAATTTCTGGGTTTGGTGTACAAATTGTACGTAGTTTGTCCGTTTTTAGGAAATGATGAAAAATCTCCACAGCATCATTCATCGTAACTTTATCAATTTTTATATCCATAATCGTAATTTTCTTGCGTTTTAATTTTTTAGCCATAAAATTTGCTCCTTAATTTTAAATTTTATTATTACCTAGACTTTGCAACCTCATTATACTAAAGAAAATTATTTTTCACAACAAAAAAGGCATACCCAAAAGGTATACCTTCTGTTTTAGATATTACTTTTATTAATTGGGTTAAGGGACGAAGTCCCTTAGAGGGGTCAGCCCCTCAATTTTAGTTATCCTTTTTGCGATAAAAAAAGGCATACCCAAAAGGTATACCTTCCTTATTAATATAAATTAGCAACGTGGTGGTGGGCATTTTGGCTTGCATGAACATGAAATTTCGCAATTGCAAGTTGTAGCTCCTGCCACTTGTGATGGTGCTGGGCATAGTGGTAAGTTTGGTGGTGCTAATGGTAAATAGTTTGGCTCAAGTAATCCACCTTCACAGAATGCTAAACAACCTCCACAGTCTTGAGAATCTGCGCTTGTTGCAATAAATTTTGGTGGGATAGAAACTCCTTCGTGTTTGAATTTGTATGGAACAAAGTAAACTACTCTAAAGTATAAAGTTATCCCAATAGCTAAGTATTTGCAATCTCCAGCAATAACTTTTGCAAGAGCAGAAGCAGAAATACCTTGTGCTAAAGTGTTGTTTGGTTCAAATGCTTTGTATCCTTGTTGATAAGCTTCATAAACTGCTAAAGCTGCATTATCTTGAGAAATGAAACCAGTATAATTGATTGTTGGTACAAGTTTGTTACAACCAGCAGGATTTTCAGAACCGAAAGAAATTCCGTATGGTGTATATAAATCAAATGCTACGCTTGTTGGGTTAGTTTTTTCGTCATAACCTGGTGCGTTTTCGTTTGGTAAAAAACGTAGAGTCATCATACCTTCTTTAAAAACTCTACAGCTTGCATCTAACGCTCTTACTGCGATTGTAATATTGATATCTCTTAAGATGATACGAGAAAGATTAAATGCTCCTTTTACAGGGCGAATTTCTGAAAATCTTGGGTGTGATGGTGCTACAAAATTAAAATCTATATCTACAACTTGTAATTGAATTGTTTCTGCATTTGCTAAATCAAACGCTGTAAGCCCGTCAAATAAAATGTCAGTTGTACGAGGCGTTGGCCCTTGACATACGTCTACTAATTGGTCGATTGATACTATTCTACATAAATTAATACCACTTTCATCAAAAACTACAGGCGCCATTAGCGTAACGGGTGCGCACTCTTCGATTGTTTTTGGCATAAAAATTTCTGGATTTGTTGCGTAATATTGTGAGTTGCTGTGACAACATTTGCTCATAATTTAACCTCCTATATGAATTGCTCTTGATGCTTTATAAAATGTCATTTTCAATACCATTCTATGGAAAAAAAGTCAATTTGGTTACATTTATGTATAAAATTTTTTTGATTTCAATATGATATATTAATTACCATTCATTGGGTGATTGCTAATTAGGTGGGAATTGCACTGTAGTTTATTAGTAGTACTTATATTGATATAGGAGGAAAAATATGCCTTTTTTATGCCACGCAAAACCAAACTTTATCCGTGTTTCACGCAAAAATAATACTCTTTATATGCAACACTATAATGAAAATGGAGGGGAGCGAAATAGTTCTATTTTGTCAAACTGCTCATCAACTTATAGTGCTATAACGGACAAACAAACTATTTTACATGTTGTCGCAAAAACTCTAAAAGGTCAGGTTGTATATATTATTTGCAACGGAACCCAAGTTAATAAATACCTTTTGTTTGAAGAAGAAAAAACTCAATTAAAATACGATAATTTTTCGTTAATCTACTATAAAGAAGAACTTCAATTTTTTTATACAACATACTATCATGAAATGAATGTTAAATCTTTGTGCCACCAAACTTTAACAGAGCAAGCAAGCGACGTTACCAAAGTTATTCCAGAATTTCATGGAGAAAAATTTTGCTTTGCGCATTTTGAAGATATCCTACATATTTTATTTGTAGATACAAAAATTGATACCGAAATTCAATGTTTAAGTTGGCATGGTGATAAAACTATTTATCCTTTGGTTTCTGCTCCTAGCAAGATTTTGAGCTTTGAAGCTAGTGTGATTGATGATAGTTTGCACATTGCATATGTGGAGAAGGATAAAAATGATTTTTACATTTATTATAGTAACACTCACCAAACTCAGAAGCTGGCTACAACAAAGAGCGTCCCAAAAATTTCTATATTAAAACACCTAGATTGTCTTTGGATTTTGTATAACGATGAAAATGTTTTATATACACATCTATCAGCCGACTTTGGGTATAGTTTTAGCCAATCAATCAAAACTTCTACGCAAAAAAATATTTTCCATCTAACATTTAAATCAGTGGAGTGTAACATTCAAGCAACCAACTTATTTGCTTCATTTACAAATTCAACGTTAAAATTACCTTTAATTGATGTTACTGATGCTGATGGAATTCACCCAGATAAAAAGCCAAATATTGAGCTGGATTTATTGTTAGAAGGACTCTCAAGAAGATATATTGTTGCGCAACTAAAACAAGATTTGCCACCACAACCAACAGAGGCAAAAAGCTTTTCATATCCTCAACAGGTGCAACCAATGCCAAAAAGTCGTCCAACTCCTCAACCTCCAACTATGAGTGAGCTAAAGTATGCAACACAAAACTTTATGGATTTTGGCAACGGATATGACGCAAAACCAATGCACCCTCAATATGATAGAGGTCAGTAAAATTCGACACCAAAAATAATATAATTTGGTTTAGCGCCGAAATAAATTAGTAGAAGGGGACTTATGTTCCCTTTTTACAATTTAAAATACAAAAGGGGAAAATCACTTTGAGCAAAAATATTAAGAGTAGACTTGCGTTTTTACTAGGATTTATAACAACAATTAGTGCTGCACCAACGTTTGCACAACCGACAACTTATATTGCAAATATCAACAATTATCCATACAACTTTATTGAGCTTTGGGGTAAAGAGCTTATTTTGGTTGAGGATTTTGCAAGAATGCATGATATAATATTTAGTGAAGGTTCAACTTATATTACATTAATGCATAATGAAAACGTATTACAAATACATAAAAATACGTCCGATGCAATATTAAACAATCAATTTATCAAGTTGAATGCACCATTAGTAAATCATGAAGGGTTTTATTATTTAGAACTTGATGCACTAGAAATTTTGACTAATACATATCAAGAAATTACTGATAAACCTCAAATTAGCCAACAATCTTATTATCGTAATTTATTATCAGAACCTAATTCTGACTTTGTTAGACCTAGCAAATATTCAATTTCAGGAATTAACCACGTTAAGCAAATGCCAGAACTCCCAACAGGTTGTGAGGCAACGGCTCTAACTATTATTTTGCAACACGCAGGATTAAGTATTACCAAACAACAAGTGGCTAACGATATGCCAAAAGCTGGACTTCCATATGTTAGAGATGGTGTAGTTTATGGAGAAAATCCACACAATGCATTTTTGGGAGATCCTTATGCCGATAATGGTTTGGGGATTTATTCAAGAGCTATAGTTGGTATGATTAATAATTATTTTCCAAATCAGGCATATGATTTGACTGGCAAAACTTTTGATGATGTATTAGATGCTGTTGGTCAGGGAATGCCTGTTATGGTGTGGGTTACATCTACAGAAATGACCCCATCTAGGTTAAATAGTACTTGGACTGATTTTGATGGCAACAAAGTTGAGTGGCGAAATCCTCTTCATGCACAAGTTATTATTGGGTATGACAATGATAAAATTTATGTTAGTGACCCAGGGCGTAGCGTAAATAGTAGCTATCAACGTTCGGTCATAGAAAAGGTGTGGTTAGAGATGGGTTCTCAAGCTGTAGCTATCAATCCAAAATCTACCTTCTCTGAGTATATTAGTCAAAATAATATTATTACGGAGCAAGAAGGTGATGTTTTAACTTTGTTTAATAATGGAAATCGACTTTCGTTAAAGTTAAATAGTGATTATGTAATGTGCAATCATGAGAAAATGTCACTTGGTTCACCACTAACTTCATTTGACGGGTTTCACCATGACCACAATTATGTGTTAAGCTATTTTTTTGGGCTAGACCAGCTTATAGAAACTAGTAATTTTACACCACAAATACACCACTCTAGCAATATGTACATTGAAGAATTTAACAATTATCCATATAATTTTGTTGATGCACTTGGCGAAACTTATGTGTTAGCGAGGCATTTTGCTGACCAAAACGGGATTGTTTTATCGAGTGTAGATGGTGGAATAGTCTTTACAAAAGATAATAACGTTCTTATTATTAAAGATGATGTTGCGATTTTAAATGGGCATATTTCAGAAATAGAACGCCCAATATTTATCTATGATAATTTTAGCTTTGTGCCATTTGATTTATTAGTACAGCTATAAATTGTTAATAAATATACCGAAACAACTTATAAATAGTCATTTTGCAAAAAATACTAAAACATAAAAAAAGCTACCTAGAAATTTCTAAGTAGCTTTTTTGAATTTCAAAAATCGTGATGATGTGACAAAACTGTCTGATTTTTAAAAATTTATTATTAACTCGTTTGTGATATAAAAATATTGTACCATATTTTGGAAAATAAATCTAGTGGTCAAGCTTAATTTTTAGTGTTCCACTATAATATTTTTTTTGCCCACTATAAATATCATATCCTAAACAAGTTGTGTGAGCGTATAAATATCCGTTTAAGTGAGAAAATTTATATAGCCCAATTGCCTCCAAATCATCTTTTGGCAACACAGCAAAAAGCTCCCAATTATAACCACCATCATAACTTCTCCAGATGCTTCCGTCCCAAGGTTGCACGTCCCAATCATATGACATATGACCAGCATAAATTATGCCATCAATTTCAATCATATCATAAATTGGGCCAGTATGAGAATGTGGAGGGTGAAAACTACTTACGATTTCGCCACCAGAATTCATGACATAAGTTCCGTGAGTTGGGTGCGTATCTGTTCCCCAGATTATTGTATCACCAAGTTGTACAACAGCAGTTGGGTTAAATTCATCTATAATAATTTCCCAAGTTTCACCTTTATCAGTGCTTCTAATCATCTTGTTATTGTGACCATCACCAATAGATTGGTAAATAATGTTAGAATTTTGTTGATCGACATGAGTTCTGTGCATATGGTTGTTATCATTTTCACCATTTTCATAAATAATTCTCCAAGTTTGCCCCTCATCTTCACTCATATAAATATGGCGAGCGTTATTTGGTAATTCTTTATATCCATACTCAGAAACGATTAATGTATCATCTGGGGCAGCTGCAAAACTCCAATAATAAGCACTCCCAGCAATTAAATCTAACACTTTTGTAAACGTTTTTCCATAGTCTGTTGAGAGGTGAACTTCTCCGTTTGCATCGGGGCTAAACCTTCCGTTTGATGTTCCAACTAATAAATATTTATCATTCAAAAATGCAACCCCATCAATATCTGGTTGTGAAAATGTGTGTAGCCAAGCAAAAGTTTCCCCTTCATCATATGAAATATGTAGGTAGTTTCCTTTTGTTGCCCACAATAGTTGTTCAACTTCATCAGATGCACAAACTCTAAGACCTTGCTCCAAAATTTCAACTGTTTCAAACTTTCCAGAAATTAGAGGGATAATCCTGTTATGATGGGGGACATCTGTATTAGTTTCTTCCTTTAAAATATCTTCTATAAATACATTTTCCTCAAAGTGAAAATGGTCATGCTCAGTTTCAAAAACTTGTCCCCCAAAAATTTCATCAAAAGTATTATGTGCAGAAATCGGTTGACTGATTAATAGTATACACCCCAAAATTATACTTGCGTTCTTAAATTTTTTCATATGTTCTCTCCTATTAAATTAAAATTCTTATATAGTATACAACAAAAAAAGTATATCTACAAATACGCAAATATACTTCAAAAATTTTACTTTAAATTGATAAGATTATTTTCTTTTTCGATAAACAAATAACGTGGGGCTTTGATTGTTGCGCCTCCATCTGTGCTAAAAACCCACTCAATTCTCTCATCAGTATCAGCCTCATAAAGAGCAGGGCCTTCCTCTGGAAATTCGCCATCAACACGATATAACCAAGCTTGAGGAGGTCGTGAAGCTTTTTGAGTTATCCCCTCAACACTTGTAAGCGTTGCATTTTTGCCAACTCCATCAAGTTCATATTTGATATTGGCAGAGTCTAGCGCCCTAACTGTTACATCTAAAATAGTATCATCTTCTTTTAGAGGAACTAAAATTTCTGGTACAACTATAGTTTCCCCATCAAGTCCTAACACAGTAAAAATAACTCCAGAAGCTTGCTCATATTGTTCTTCGTTTTTATCTTTATCCACTTTATCTTTATCAAGTTTTTCCTTGTTTTGATCGATGCGATTTTTATTTAAACTTTTGCTCGCTAAAATAAGTGATGTTACTAGTGCGATTTCCTTTAAACCAAATTTCCCAAGTTTCAAATAAATCTCCCCTATCTTATACTCAAAAGTATAGCTTTATTTATAACATATTCAAGAAATGGAAATTTGTTACAAATAAAAATTTAAATTAAATATATAAAACTTTTTTGCTAAAAAGTGGAACAAAAATCAAACTCAAAACGTCTAACTACTATAAATCACCAAGATATTAAATTTCTATATAAAATGAAATAGTATTTTTGATGATTTAAGATAGATGTTTATAAGAAAAAAATAAATTTAAATTTTTTTGCTAAAAAGTGGAACAAAAATCAAACTTAAAACGTCTAACTTATATAACCCACCAAAAAATAAAATTTTACGAATATAAAGGAGAATGATTATGAAATTAAAAGCACTTATGTTAGGATTAGTATTTTCGGTAGCAAGCTTACCAGTTATGGCAAATGATGTATGGGTAGGTTCTATGGGCCTAGAAGCAGGTCACTTAGTAGCACCAACTCCAGAAGATATGTTATTAGATAATATGGAAGTTACTCCAGCAGCAGGAATTCAAGTTTACTTAGATAATGTTCCAATTTTTTATAACACACCAACTATTTTAAATGATGGAGAGCTTTTTGTTCCACTTTCAGCAATCGGAGAATTATTTGGATTTACTCAAGAGTGGAGCGAAAATAACATATTCCTTTCTACAATGTGGAGCGAAGACCCACAATATCATACGCCTCAAGTGTTCCCATTAGGGCATGAAGATGGAATACCTCCAGTAGCTGATTTTGAAGGAGAATTTATGGATATGGATTTAGTGTTTGTAGAAGGTGCATACATTGTTGATATTGGATACAATGAAGATGGAACAGTTGATTATATTATGACTGGAAACAAAGCAGACCCAACTGATTACATGGCACAAACTATTGTACATGTTTCAGATGAACAAACTCACGTTAGACACGAATTTAATAGAAGAAGATATACAACTCAAGATTTTAGAATTGGTCAAACAATTAACCTAATGATTTCTCCAGCAATGACAATGTCACTACCACCACAAACTACAGCGTATGACATCGTAATTATTGATGAGAACTTACCAGAAACTTTTGATGACCAAGTTTATAACTAAAAAAAAAGAGCTAGCCTATTTTGGTTAGCTCTTTTTTTTAGTATTGTTCTACATAAAACGGAGAAGGAGCAGTTGGTACGCTCGCATCTGGTTCTGATTGTTCTTCTTGTGCTTCCTCTTGTGGTGCGTCTTCTTGAATTGGTTCAATTTCTGGCTCTGGCTCAACAATTGGTTCAACTTCTGGTCAATTGGCTCAGGCTCTGGGGTAGGCTCAGGAGCTTGTATAATTGGTTGTTGAGTTACAGTTGGAGAAATTGCAATAGGTTGAGCAATTAACATATACAAATAATTTCTCTTAGAGTCTTCACTATCAATAATTAATGAAGTAGAATATTTTTCGTATCCATCTTTTTCAAGTTCAACATAATATACACCAACATCAAGCGTTAAGCTGGCTGGAGTTAACCCTTTATAGACCCCATCTACAAATATTTTTGCTCCCTCAGGAGTTGTATTTAAATTTATAGAATGCCCAACATCTGTAGAACTATTTGATGAAGTTGTATTGCTAGAAGTGCTAGAGTTAGTACCACTTTCAGTTGTAGCTTCTGTATTATTTTCTGTAGTTTCGCCTTCTTCGGTAATTTCTTCTTCTGGCTCTTCTTCAACAGGAGTAATTTCCTTTTGTAAAACAGGTCTAACTACTGTATCACGAACTATAGATACTGAATGAGAATATGGTTGATATCCTTCAGCTTCTATTTCTAAAATATATTGACCATAAGGTAAATGTATTATATCGGTAGGTTTATACTCAGAGTCATTAATTTTTATAGTAAAATCCGAAATTCCAAGTTGCACAACTAATTGATATAGCTCCTCTTTTGCATCAAATGCACTAATTGGATATGTTTGCCCACTTTCAATCGTAATATTGTTATAATTAAGTTGCTCATAACCATCAATATACAACACAATATCATGAGTACCTGTCGTAACTGGAAGCTTAAATTCATCACCCAATTCTTCAATTTTAACTTGCTGATTACGATTAACTTCAATTCTCCCAGTACTAGCTGGTAAATCAACGAGCTGTAAAAATCCATGTTCATCAATGACCTGAATAGTAACAATTTGATTGCCAATTCCTCTTATCAATAGTTTATCTTTTGCACCAACAACATATTCTTCCATAACGTCACCAATGCTATTTATCCAAGTGACTCCAGCATTATAAAAAAACGAATGTTCCCCAAAACTCAGGGTTTGGTCATTCTGATTTAGATACGTTCCATCAACATCAGTTCGTAACCATCTATCAAAATAAACTCCAACTTCTGATGCGACTTCCGTAATTTTATCATATACAATAAAGACAACTTCTCCTGGGATAATTGCATCTAATGGAACAGGATTTTCTTTTTGATCCTTAATCCAAGTTTGAGGAGCAAGCTCAATTCTTACAGTGTAGCCTGTTTGCAAATCAAAAACTATAAGCTCGTCCTCTGTCTTATATTGAACAACTCCAAGAAGTTCCGAATTTATAGAAATTATACTATTATCAATAGTTTCAGTTTTTGGTGGCTCGATAGTTTTTGCAGAACTATCGTTTGTAAAGTGGCTAAGCCCCAAGTATACAAAGCCACTAAGCGTTGCAACTCCAATCATTCCAGTAGCAATTATCATATTTACAAAACCCCTATTGCTTCCCAACTAATTTCCTCCTTCTCTAGCAAAATTTGTATAATAAAGTAAGATTTTTGCGATATTTTAGTATTTAGTATAAGGCAAAATGTGCTTTTTTACAAGGCAAAACCTACTTATTTTCTTCTAGTTGTTCCTTGTCTCGTGTTTGCTTGGCCATAAAAAATAACATTCTCAAAAAGGCCAATACCCAAATTGAAAGGGTGGACACCATTACGTGGTTCATTTGCAAATCTATCGTATACATTACCCACGCTTTTATTATTAGTGAGGCAAACGTTAGGACGACAAGCCTAAGAGCATCTCCAAATAATTCTGTTAAGTTTGCAAAATATTTTAGTACCTCAGAAAATAAATTGCAAATCATGTTGCTAATTATATTTGACACTAGAATAAATATAATCAAACTTTCGACGCTATTATACTTAGTTCCTGTAAAAAATAAAATTCCACCTTGAATAATTAAACATGTTAGCACAAACCCAAATACAAATCCAATCGCTACAATTAATCCAAAAATACCTTTTACAACTTTCATCTTTAGCTCCTTATCTATAATAATTATATCCAAAAGTAATTTTAACAGATATAACTACTATAATAAAATAATATTTGTTATTTTTCCCAAAAATCACAAAAAAACTCCTATAAAAATAGGAGTCTTTCAGTTATAAATGTTTTTCTATAAATTCTGTAGCAGTAACTTGTGCATCTTGATACTCAAGCATATTTTGCCACTTTACTTCAAACATACTATAGTTATTTCTTCTTTTAGATTGTAAATATTTATAACAAATATTTGCATATTTTTCTGGGAAAATTAGCATTGATTTTAAGATACAACGTTCTTCCTCACTTAGTGGTCTTATGGCTTCATAGTCTTCTATTAACTGTTGTAATATATCAACACGCCAATTATTCTTTTGCATAATTTTTGTTAAAACGCTACTTAAATCTAAAACTTGAACATTATAAGTACAATTATCAATATGCGCCATGTGGTAATAATTATCCACACGCTTAATCGTATGATATTTATAATCATTATGTATTAAGTTTTTTGGTAATACAGTTTCTTCGCTCAAAGGCGCAATATAACTAAGTGCTTTGCGCTCCAAAGTTTCATAGACTCTGTAATCCTTCAAAAACATAATTTCAAAAGGTGTTTTTTGTGATAAATTCACAACTTTTTTCTTTAAGGCAGCAGTTTCTTTGTATCGTTTTGATACATAATCAGAAATACTTTTCATCTGTACAGACTCACTACTTCTATGCTCGGTTTCAAAATTCAAACCACATTTATGAAAGGCCGCAAGTAACGAAACTACGCCTTTTATATCTTTCATATCTTGAAAATCAATTTCCTTACCTTCCTGATGCTCTTGCAAAACATAGAGTTGACCCTTATTCTGCGCATAGGGGAGATTTTTTTTCGTAAGATAAATCGAACTAACTTGGCTAAATCCATTACTTTTTAAATAATTAATTGCATCATTCATAAATAAAATTTGCTCAATAGAAATATTTACCTTTCTTAAAATAAAAAACCCTTGATTGGTGTCTAAGTAGTAGTTACTTCTATTATAATAATATTTCCTAATATCCAATGCATATTGATTAATGAGAGCATGATTTAAGGTTTTCAACTTTTTTCCCCCCTTTATAATAAACGCTTATTTCCATTCTCTAATAATTTATATGACAATCCATAAAAAAAAATATCTACTTTTCATTTTTAGTTCACAATTTTAGTTGATAATATTGAGATATACACACTTTTTAGCCAGTAAGTTTAGGTTATTAAAAAAATTTTTTGGGAGGTTATCCCTTGACCCTAAATTATAGTACTGTTAAGTTTAAACGATAAACCTAATTTTTAGAAGGGAGATGATAACACTGAAAAAGGTATATATTGGTATAATTAGCTTTATTTTAATAATAATTCTTGTGTTACTTGCAAATTATCAAATAAAATCGAGCTATGAGTCACTAACAAGAAATATAAGTGTACGAACTCTCTCACCTTCACAAACTCAAATATTACAAGATATTGTGGCTGTAAAAATTATGCAAAATGAAGAAACGTTAGATTTTATGTTGGAAGATAATAGATGGTATATTTATTCAGACCATGTTTTGTTGGCAGATGCTACAGAAGTATTCAATTTGCTATCATACTTTCAAAATATAAATTTATTTGAATTAGTTGAAACCAATGTGTATGACCCCAGTTTTTATGGAATTAATCACCAGTCAAAAACACTATCTTTATTAGATAGAAGTGGAGAAACTAGAACTCTTATGGCTGGCAATAGTTATTCTCTAACTCATTATTATGTATATGAGATGGAGAGTCAAACCGTTTATTTGATGGATAGAGTGTACTTTGATGGAATATCTACAAATATTACAAATTGGAGAACAAAAGATTATTTACAATTTGACAGAAATAATGCTCAACAAATTTTGTTTCAAATTAATGGACAAACTCATATTATTAATTTTGATGAATATGAAGAAAATATGCCTTCAGCTCAAACTTTAGAGTCAGAACGATTAGTTTATTTGCTTCAATTTTTGGAACAAACAAGAGCTAGGTATTATATTACGGATTATGCAACGCCTGAAATTTTATACAATTATGGTTTATATAGCCCAGATGCAATTATAACGATAAAGTATAGCTCAGGAGAAGAAGTTCGCTTAATAATAAAAGAAAGTTTATACTCAGCTCATGATAGTTATGCAACATTAGATGGAACGAGTATTATATTTACAATTCCATCACCAACATTTTAAACCCTCACCAAAAAAGTAGTGAGGGCTTTTTATTTTGAAAATAATTAGAATATTCGCCTAAATAAGGACAAAAAAAGCGGATCATCATGAAATTTGAAATTGAGATTTTGTTTGAATGGTAAATCTGATATGAAATTTACAAATCTACAAAAAAAAGTTAACTGATTATGAGGAGTAGTTAACTTTTTTTGAGGGGTGTATAAATTGTGAATATTTATTGGACTCCACTTTCTAAAATAGAGAAGGTTTTTTTCTCGCAATTAATTTCGGCTTCAACACCATATGGAATTGTAATTATTGGTGAAGTGTGACCGAAGTTCATATTATACAAAATTGGAATATCAAGTTTTTCTTCATGTTTAATAACTTTTTCAATAATAGTTTTGTATTCCTCATAATATAAATTGTCGTATGGTTTGCCCCAAATTATCCCCTTGGCGTTTTGCAAAATTCCTTGAGTTGCATAGTTTCTAAGCCAATGAATTAGAAGGTCTGGAGGCGTTTTTGTTTCACAAGTTTCAAAAAATATAATCGCATCTTTCCACTTATCTCTATTCCAAAGGGTAGTACCCTTTAAATTTTCTAGCGACTCTAGGCAACCACCAATTAAATGACCTCTCGCAATGCCTGTCCCTTGCAAAAGTTCGTATCCGTTGTGAGGCTCTAATTTTCTATTTGTAGTTTGATTATCTGGGTTAAACCAGTCCAAAAATTGGCTTGTCCACACATCAGAATTAGCAATTTCTCCAATAGGCTCTGTTTGGCAAAGTGCTTTTTCAAACCAATTTATAGTGTAGTCAAACATTTCCACATTCTGTCCAAAATCAGTCAAAACACTTGGACCATAAAAGCTTGTAATTCCAGCCTGTTGGCAAATAAAATGAGTTGTAGTTGAGTCTGAAAATCCTACAAAAATTTTGGGGTTATTCGTTATAGTTTCAAAATTGATATATGGCAAAATTCTTGTGCTATCATCACCACCAATACACGCAATTATCGCTTTTATAGTTGGGTCTTTGAAGGCATTCATCAAATCTTGTGCGCGTTTTTTTGGGTTATCATAAATAAATTTGCCACCTTTTAAAGTATGCTCCATCTCAACAATTTCAAACCCTAGCTGACTAATTCTTTCTTTGGCGATGTTATACCGATAGAGCAAATCACCAGCTCCACCCCATGATAAACTTATAGTTGCAATTTTATCGCCCTTTTGTAAATGTTTAGGCTTAATCATAAAAATAACCTCCTGAATAATATATGTTCGTTTATTATAACAGAAGGTTTTTGATTAATCAATAATTATTTCTACAATGGTAGGTTCGTTTGGCATTGCTGGCGGTGCATTTTCTGGTTGTGGATTAGAAAGTTCTGGTAATAATAAATTTTCGTTTGAAAATACCTCTTCTTCGTGATAATCTTCCAAATTTACAACATCGTCATTAACAACTCTATCTTCAGGAGCTACAAACCATTTAGTTTCGGTAAATGTACTGCCTCCATCGCTATATGAGTCGCAAAGTAATGAACGGGCTGCATCACCTTTACCGATTGTGTAGGCGTTAGGTGTGGCATAAAGTGTGTAGTCATCAAAGTAGCCAATATATTTGTTTCTCAGCTGGTTTCTGTGGTGAATAACTTCTTCTGGAGGGTTAGTTTCAAAGTCTGCAAGCAAATTTATTAAATATAATCCAGCAGAACAATTATTGTTTAGTGATGAAATATTGTTATGAGTAAAAATATCTGGAGAAAGACCATCACTATTAAACTCAAGAGTTTCAGTAATTACATAGTTGATTGCTGCAAGGTCAACAAAATATTCATCACTCCAATCTTTTTCAAAATACATAATTTTACCTTCGTATGAAGCTTTGAATTTGCTTCTCCATACTTGAGATGAGCCGTTAATTGTAGTTCCATCATACGATACGTATTGTCCGTTGTCATATTCTTTTAGGATTGTTCCGAGTGTACGAGTAGTAGTCCCCCCCACAGGGACATCAACTAGTCTTAAAGTGTGGTCAGATTTTGATAATATGTATTGTGTTTCGTATTCCGTTCTGGTAATAAACCCCGTCATTAGCCCTGCACAAGGAATTAACAACGATAGCATTACTAAATTTTTTTTCATTTTAATAACCTCCATAAATAATTTTTAATTGTAGCGTAAGTTTCATCTTATATATAATATATTTCGACACGTTCAGGAAATCTCATATTAAAAAAATGACATTATCACATGAGAGAGAAATATATTATTAAGTTATAGTGTAAATTTATGTATTAATATTCTTTTTTTGCTAATACAGCTCAAATTAAAAAAACTGATTTTCTAAATTTCTTAGAAATCAGTTTTTTTGTTATTCTTCAATGTTTAATCCAGCAAGTTTTGCTAACTCTTTGATAGATTGAACAGAAATTTTCTTACCTTTATAATCGATTAGTTGTTCCATGCTACCTGTAAAAATATCTGCTGGTTCATATTTTTTTAAGATAATTCTTTCATCATCTACAAAAATTTCCAAAGCATCTTTTTCTTGAATGTCTAAATTTCTTCTTAATTCGATAGGAAGCACCACACGTCCTAATTCATCTACTTTTCTTACTATTCCTGTTGATTTCACTATAATCCTCTCCCTTTAAAAACATTTTACAAATATGCATTTTTATCTATTTAATATATAATATACCATAATTAGAAATAAAAGTCAATTGGTCTTTTGTAAATTTTTATCATTTTTTAAAACTTTTGTGGTTTTGTTAATATATTATTCCTTATTATTCCAAAACGTACCTATTACTTCGACATTTTTCCTTGAAAAAATTAGATTTTCTCTATAAAAATGTCAATTTTTATCTATCAATGTATAAATTGTGTAGAAATTTCTAAAATATCACTGATTATGCACAAAAATATGTATAATATACACTGGTGGTTAAATTTTTATAATATAAATTGTTTTATAATTTTTACGCTAGGCAATGCATATAGTTATAAGGACAAGGGATAGTAAGGCACGCTATCACATTTATTTTAGGCTTGAATAAGTTAAAAACTTAACAGAGCGATATTTCAAAAAGGAGGTTTTTCATGTTAAATTATTTGTGGAGCTTTATGGTTATTTTTTCGATAATCATGTCAATATTCGGAGGAGATATGAGAGGCCTTACCACAGAAATGCTAAATTCTAGCCAAACAGCACTCAAAATTTGCTTTGAGACAGCTGGGGTTTTAGCTATGTGGATGGGCATTATGCGTATTGCAGAGAAGGCTAATTTAATTGATACTCTTGCAGTACGAATGACTCCAATTCTTAATTTTTTATTTCCAGATGTTCCAAAAAATCACCCAGCAAGAAAGTATATTGCTACCAATATTATTGCAAATTTTTTGGGTCTTGGGTGGGCAGCTACACCTCCGGGGCTTAAGGCTATGGTGGAGCTACAAAAACTTAATTCTGATAAGCAAAGGGCCACAAACGCTATGTGTATGTTTTTGATTATCAATATTTCTTCAATTCAATTAATTTCTATAAATATGGTTTCTTATCGCCATTCTTATGGGTCGGTTAACCCTACAGAAATTGTTGGACCATCAATTCTTGCAACTTTATGTTCAACAATTGTAGCAATTATTTTTGCCAAAATGATGTATAGAAAGGAGCAATAATATGAATTTAATAATGACTGTATCCGACCTGATAATTCCTTGCATCTTTTTTGGAATTATTTTTTATGGACTCTACAAAGGTGTAAATGTATATGAGTCTTTTGTGGAAGGAGCAACTGAGGGACTTAAGGTTGCAGTTGATATTTTACCAACGTTAATTGCGTTATTAGTAGCCGTTGGAATGCTTAGAGCTTCTGGGACACTTGATGCCATAGTACGCCTTATTAATCCACTAGTGGCCTCAACTGATTTTCCGAGTGAAGTTGTGCCAATTGCATTGATGAGAATGGTTTCATCATCAGCTTCAACAGGGCTAATTTTGGACATCTTCCAAACACATGGGCCAGATAGTTTTTTAGGAAGACTAGTTTCAATTATGTTTGGTTGTACAGAAACAATTTTTTATACAATGTCTGTTTATTTTATGACAATTAAAGTCAAATACACAAGATATACATTAGCTGGTGCGTTAATTGCATCTTTTGCAGGGCTATTTGCTTCATATATTTTAACGCTACAAATTTTTGGAGCATAGATTTAGTATTTTTTAATAGACATTATACCCTAATTTAACAGTAAATAAAAGGTAATTTTTCATATTAATATCAAAATATAGATATTGAAGAAGGATTTAGCTACTTTTTGATAAAATATATAACTTTTTATCAAACAAAGTAGTTTTGCTTTTAAAGAAATACTTTATATATACGTACAATGTTTGAATTTTGGTAATTAATTTGTAGTTGTATTATGTTATTCATTATTGTATAATACAACTATGAAACGAAAATACAAGCTAAATCAAAATATTTGCTATTTATGTAAATATCATATTGTGTGGTGTTCAAAATATCGGCGTAAAGTCCTTGTAGATAAGGTACGAATAAGGTTAGAGGAGCTGATAATAGAAATTTGTGAGCCAATAAACGTGGATATAATTAAGTTAGAAATTCACCCAGAATATGTTTATTTACAAATGCAAGTAGACCCCCAAACGGGTGTACACAAAGTTATTAAGCAAATAAAAAGTAGGACATCAAGAATTTTGAGGGAAGAATTTCCGACTCTCAAAACAAAATTACCAACTTTGTGGACAAATAACTATTTTATTTCTACTGAAAATAAATTACAAAATGAAATTGTAGATGATTATATAAAAACACAAAAAACATCACAACGCCAATAGTTATTAAGTTACAATCAGATGAAGGAGAGTGAAATTAACTCATGTTTTTTAAGAAATTAAAATCTTTTTTTGCATCAGAACCAGAAATTTATGAAGATACAATTTATCATAAAAATGGTGCGATTATGTACCAAGGTTCAATAAGAGGCTCAAATTATCATGGTTTAGGAAAATTATATGATGAAGATGGTCAGTTAAATTATGAGGGAGAGTTTAAAGATGGTCAACCTCATGGACAAGGTACGGCATATATAGATGATGGGGAAACTTATATGGGGGACTTTTATAAAGGCGAGCGTACAGGGGTTGGTGTGTATAGTTGGTCTGATGGTTCTATTTATAATGGTCATTTTTTGAACGGAGTAAAAGAAGGAAAAGGAAAATATGAACTAGCATCAGGTATTATACTAGAAGGTAACTTTATGAATAATCAAATTCAAGGTTATGGTAGTGCGATTTATCCAGATGGCCGAATGTATGAAGGGGAATTTACTGATGGAATAGCTGTAGGTAGAGGAAAAGTAACGTTTCCGAATGAAGAATATTATGAAGGAGAAGTTATTGAAGATGCAATTCCTCACGGCAAAGGTTCTTATAATTTCAAAGATGGAGGCACATACAGAGGTGATTTTGACCACGGTGCAATTACGGGTAAAGGTATAAAAATATTTGAAAATGGTCATAAGTATATAGGATTTTTTAAAGATGGAATGATGCATGGAAAAGGAACTTATGAAGATGAAAATCACCGTCTTTATGAGGGAGAATTTGAAGAAAATTATATGGTGATGGAGACTTATAATAAAATTACATTGCCTTCTGGTGACCAGTATGAAGGAGAAATTTCTGATGGCGTTCCTCATGGATTTGGAAAAATTATTTTTCAAGATAAAACTTCTTATGATGGGGAATTTTATTATGGGCAAATGACAGGTTATGGAACAAAAATATTTGAAAATGGTCATAAATATGTGGGATTTTTTAGAGATGGAATGATGCACGGAGAAGGTACATATTATGATGATACAGGCGGGTACTATAGTGGAGAATTTGAAGATGATTTTATGGTAAAACGTTTTGGATAGATTAGAAAAGGGGTTATTTGTGTAGCTCCTTTTTTTTTGCATAAAAAAACTGCCGACAATTTGCCTGCAGTATAAATTTAATTTTAGTAACCAACAATTAAACTAGTTTCTGTCATTCTATCACCGCTAATGTAGATAACTACTGGATTTATCTCAGCATTAACAGGTTTTGCTAGAGCAACGTGTATACCTTCAATCATAATATCTTTAATATCACAACATTGTTTTAACGTTTCATTATCAAGTTCTATAATAATTTCTTTATCTGATATAGTTGTAGTTGCGTACAAATCTTTGTGGCTAATTAATTCAACATTAGAATTGTGGTCGAACATATAAGCTGAATTTTCATCAAGTCTTAACGAAAATACACACCCTTGCTCAGTAATATGTTCAATATTATTGTGACCAATATTATATAAAATAATATCAGCAACTTTACCACCTTCTCCATCTAAATCAGGGATAGAATATACTTTACTAATAAATTCTTTTGCAGGAGTTGTGGCTTGCCTATCGGTTAATGAAATTTTTTCACTAGAAAAGATAGAATTTTTGTCAGATATTACTTCAATCGCAGGAATACCCGATTGTGCATGAAAACCAAATAAAATTCTTAGATTACTATTACGAGAAATAGGAATTCTTTCATTTTGTGCTACAACAGAAACTTGGATTTGAGTAGGATTTAATATAGAAATATTGATGTCTAGCCCTTCGATTACTGAACCATCAGCTGACATGAATTTACTTTGAGAATATTTTTGAGTCTCTAAAAAAGACCCGTTATGAGCTTCGAGAATAAAAGTTTCACCAGTAGTATCAATAACTACATCATTATTTAAAGTAAGGAGTAAAATTTGATTGGAGTACATATGACCGATGTTCATAGGTTGCATGAAATTTAAGCTAGCTGTAGTACTATAGATTGGAGAAGGAGTAGCTACAACGCTTACAATTAAAGAAAGGAAACACATAGTTAATAAAGTTTTATGTAGTTGCATTTAGTTACCTCCATGTAGATAGCAGAATAATGAAACTTAACAAAACTGTTTTTTTATATTTAAGAATAAAAAATTCTTCTTTTGATATTTGGGTTACGTGTAAATAATATATTTCTTAAATTTTGATAGTATACATATTATATCTTACTTTTAGACAAGAAACAAGCTTTTTGCCGATTTTGTTACATAAGTGTAACAAAACTGTCGTATAAAAATGGGCTATTGTAATTGATTTACAATAGCCCATACTTGGTTTTTACCCTATTTATTTTTTCTAGCATAGGTTCAGCAATAAAAAACAGAAAAATTGTTGTGGAAAATGCATGAATTAAATCAAAAGGTAATGCTTGAATATAGTAAATTAGTAGAATTTCTAAATTTATAACGGAACTCCCCATAAGAGCCGAGTAAATGTTAATAATTCCACCATATAAAAATAAAGTAACGAATGCCCCATAAATGCATAAAAGTTTTTTATTATATTTAAGTTTAGTTTTTGATAATAAACCACTTACAAAACCTATTACACCCAAGCAAAACATTTGCCAAATAGTCCAAGGTCCTTGACCAAAGAAAAAATTGCTAATAAATGCAGTCATAGCACCACTTAAAAAACCAGTTTCTGCTCCAAAGGCAAGCCCCGTAATTATAACAATAGCAACAGTTGGCTTAAAATGAGGTAACATAAAAAAAGCACTTCTTCCAGCTACCCCAATACTAACCATAACTGCAACCAAAATTATCTCTCTAGCCTGAGGCTTTTTTTGTTCAAATTGCATAAAAAATGGTATCATTAAATAAATGATAATTAGTAAACTTATAAAATAATATTTTTTATTCTCCAAAAATTCAGCACTTATCCATAAGGTTAAAGGGATAATTATTAGTAATAGTAGCCAACTAATTTTTAAACTTAACTTTTTCATTCCAAGATAACCTTATAACTAATAATTTCATTACCCCAACGTTGAATTTCAATTTCTACATTGTTTTGTAAAGCACTCAAGTAATTATACTGTTGTTGAGTAATGTAATAATCAGAAATAAACCCATCTTTATTTTTGACTTCAAGTAAAGCATTTTTAAAGTTACTATTATTATGGTTAGTTACTTCAATAATTTCAAGTGTTTCAATAATAGCTCCTTCTTGATAAAATTGCATAGAATTGTAAAGTTGTGGTAATAAATAAAATGAAATCACAGTTATAATAAAGTAGATATTGGTTTTTTTATCCAAAAAATTTTTGATAAAAAGATTATAAAATACTTGTGATAATAAAATAATTAATACCAAAATTCTAATTCCACAGGCTATTGTGAGTTTAATTTTTGCTTCTTCTACACTATTTACAGCCCAATTATTAATTCCCCAGCCTTCAATAAATCCATAAATAACTAATAAAGTTATATTGAATATTTCAAAATCCATAATATAAACCTCCCTCACTGTTATTATTATATTACAAAAAACAATAGGAGTAGTCAACTTTTTTTAATAAAAATTTATAAATTTTCACTAAGAAATTTTTGAAAATCTAGTTGAGATTGGGTAATCACCTTTTTTTTATAAGGAAATAGTGCATCAAATTTTTCTAAATCTGTAGGAGTAACCTCCAAAGCTTCTGTAAAATGTACATTTCCAGAAATTCCTTCTAATGCTCCATCAAAAAGAGGTAAAACTAAAAGTCCAGTAAAGCTATTATTATAAGAAATATTAAACTCTTGCCCACCTTTAAATCCATAAGGAGAGTAGTGATGTTCAAAGCCTAGAGTGATAATTGCACTGTAATCTAATTTTTTTGCTTCCTTTATAAAGTGAGTAATTAATTTTCGTCCCAAACCTTGACGGTGAAAATCTGGGTGGATACACACTGGACCAAAAGAAATTACGGGGTGTTCGGCATTATTTTTATCAATAATTTTGGCATTGGTACAAGTTATACTACCGATTATTTGGTTATTATCCTCTAGAACAAAAGTAAGTTGTGGTATAAAATCTGGGTGTTTACGGATTTGATGTGCTGATAAATGTTCATCACACCCCATAACATATAAGTTCCAAAATGCTTCTCTAATCAAGGTTTCAACCTCGTTAGCATCAGTTAAATTTTCATTTCTAATATTCATAAATTCCTCCAAAATTTTTATTAAATAGATTTTATTACATCGTCGGGTGTTATTGCAAATGGTAAAAATTCCCTAACAAGTCGGTTGGTGCTAGTAGTATAAAAATAGTTTGAGCTAAAAAATTGGTGAGGAGTATCTTCTGAGATGATTTCACCATCAAAAAATAATCCACATCTAGTAGCAAATTTTGCACAAAATTCGATATCATGGCTCACTAATAATATAGTTAAACCTTGATTTTGCAAGTCTTGTAGGATTTTTGCAAAAGTTTCTTTAAATTGTGCGTCAAGTCCTTTGGTAGGTTCATCAAGCAACAATAAATCTGGATTGCATAATAAAATTTTACCAAGAGCTACTCTTTGTTGCTCACCACCACTTAAATCATAGGGGTGAGTGTTTAGGTATGGTGTAATTTGAACCAATTTAGCCATTTCTAAAACTTTATTAAAATCTCCATTTTGCACAACGTTTTGTAATTCTTCTTGTACAGTTTTACCAATAAATAATGCTTGAGGGTCTTGAGGAAGGAGCGAAATTTTTTTAGTAGAATATTTAATTTTACCTCGATAATGCTTTGACTGTTTACAAATAACGTTAAGCAAAGTGCTTTTTCCTGAGCCGTTTCCACCCATCAAAGCATACATTTCTCCTTCAAATAGTTCCAAATTTATTCCTTTTAAAATATCATTTTGGTGCTTGTCATATTTAAAAAAAACTTCATTTATAGATAAAACTTTTATGGAGGAAATATTTTTTTTGGGAATATTAAATGCGGTGGAAATATTTTTTAATCTCTCCTCAAGTATTGATTTTGCTTGTTTTATCGTAAGAGGATAATTCTTTAATCCAACTTCAAAACAAATTTTTGCTGAATTTGGTAAAAAAATTTTTAATGGGTGATTATTTTGTAATAAAGTTGAGCATACTCTAGCTGGGTCATCGTTTTGAATTATCTCGCCATTTTCCATAACGATAACTTTGTCAACATATTTAAAAATTTCTTCAAGCCTATGCTCAGTCAAAATTATGGTTGTGCCAAGTTCTTGATTAATTTTATAGAGTGTTTCCAAAAAATCGACTGCACTAATGGGGTCTAGTTGTGAAGTTGGTTCGTCAAGTAATAAAACATCAGGGGTCATGGCCATTATGCTTGCCAAATTTAAAAGTTGCTTTTGACCACCAGAAAGTGTTGTTACGTCTTTATAAAACCAGTGAGAAATACCAAAAAAATGGACCATCTCACCAACACGAAGTCGAATTTTCTTTTGCTCAATGCCAAGATTTTCAAGGCCAAAAGCTAATTCGTGCCACACTTTATCAGTTACAATTTGATTATCAGGATTTTGTAAAACGTATCCTATTTGCTCGGCTTCTTCTCGTTGGGTTAAATTTGATATAGGCTGATTATTAAAAAAAATATCCCCTGATTTTTCGCCATGAGGGGTTAATGAAGGTTTTAATTGTTTAAGTAAGGTGGTTTTTCCACTTCCAGATTGTCCACAAATTACTATAAATTCGCCTTTAGTTATACACAAGTTTAAGTTTTTTAGTGTATATTGTGGATAAGTTGGGTATTTAAAATTTAAATTTTGGATATTAAAAATTTCCATTTAATTTCCTCCGTAATATTGATGATTATAGGGGTAAAGCATAATATTGTGAAAAGTCCATAGTTCAAAAAATCTATAAAATTTCCATAACTATAGGTCATCACAGGAAAATAACTAACTTTAATATTATTATTAAAAGAATGAAATATTAAAAAAAATGTACTTACGAAAAAATAAATTCCTATAAATTTATCTCGGATAGTTATTTTGTAATTTGAAAATGCAGTTCTGCCTGATAATCCATAGCCCCGAGCTTTCATACTATCGGCAGTTTCTATAGCGTTTTCTAAGCTCCAACTAGTCATTATAGATAAAATTTTAGTAGAATTTTGTATCTTTTGTTTAAAAGATGGATTTGAATTTACACATTCTAAATTTGATTGTGCATTTATAATTTTAGTTATTCTTTCTTTATATAAGGGTACAAATCGTAGAACCATCATAAAAATTAAAGAAAGTTTTGGGGTTATTTTTCCAAAAATATAAGTTATTTTATCAGAACTCATAATAATGTTGTAGCATGAAAACCAAATAATTACAGTAATTAGCATAACTCCAGTGGCTATTCCATATAAAACGCTTTCTAGGGTAAAGGGGTTGCCACTTGGTAAATAAAATAAAATGGTTGCTCCTTGGTGATTAAACATTGGATTTATTATCGACACTATAAATAAAGTTGGAAGCATATATAAAACATTGAATTTTAATGCATGAATACCTTTTAAATATACGGAGTAGATACAGCAGGCACTAAGTGAAATTAACATATAAATTGGGTGCATCAAAAACATTGAAAACCCTATAACTATAACAAAGTAGGTGAAGTTTATAATGGGGTGATAATCTTTAAAATAATCATTCATTATTATACCTCACGTCTTCACCTAGGTTGCAAGTGTAGTGCCACTCTATAATGTCGCCAGCTTGGATTGTGTATTGGGAGCAACCAACCGTTGGGAACTCACCGTTTACGCTATAAAGCCACCCACTAAGTTCGCCAACGTCAAATTCATAAATATTATTTATACCTTCGATATATGCAGAGTTATAAATAGGGGTATCCACAAATTCCATATGAATTTTATTAGCTCGAGTTTCTCTTAGTAGAACATCAAAAACGCTTTCATTTTCATATGCAATAAATTTGGTCGTTGGTAAAATTATTCCATCATCAGGAATAAGTGTGTGTTTATTTTCATCTAACATAGAAATATTATTTAAAATAGTGTCACAAAATATACCAAGTGAAATAGAAATTTCGGCTTCTGATTTAGATGTAGAAAAAGAGAGCATTTCAGGGTATGAAATCTCTCTAACTGACCAAGCCATTCCTATTAGTATTGCTATGGGGACTATTAAAAATTGCTTTTTCATAAAAAAATCCTTTCTAGGTGTTTAGCAAAAGTGATTTTAGTCAATCTTATAAAGAGGAGTTTTATTTTGGATAAATCTCTCATAAGCTACTAAACTATAAAAACTTTGTTCGGTTGCCATTTGGTTAGCACCCTCGCCTTTAACATGCTCAAATGCACCGTTTGATAGACTAAAGTTTAATAATAAGTTTATTAATGTAGAATTATGAATGTTAAAACTGCTCATTTCGTTAGGGTTAATTCCTATAGAACAAAGGGCTACAATAGTTTGGGCTAAATTTTCGCTATGCAACTCATCTACTGGAGTAAGGTTTAGTTTTTGGTATAAAAATTTGACGGCATTATCTATAGAAGAAGTTACATTTTCATATCCAGTTTGGTTGTAATAAGGAGCAAGCGCTTGGATTGTCATTGCAGTAATATCAATATCTCCAAGTAAATTTTCTTTAGATAAATTAAATCCTCCATCGATAGTTTTGTAGTCAGTTAAAATTGTATTAATTACGCTATCGGGATTATCTTGAGAATTTGTGTAGGAGTCTGCTAGTTGCATTGTCATTAGTCCAAAAATTAATTCGTTTAGGCCTTGACGTTCGCCAAGAATAGTGTTTGGTAAGTAGGGCATATTGTTTGCTTTATTATAGGAATAATCTACTAAATCAACGCCATTTACATTTGTAGGGTCTTTTCCTATTGCAGCAATTGTAAGTGCTAAACGTTGAGTTTCCGTAACTTTTAAGCTCCAACCTCTTGAGTGGTCAGTATGATTTTGAGAAGCAATTTTCTCTATATGATTGTAGTAGTTTTCAAAATAATTGTCTGGAATTTTAACGTTACTTCTGGCTAAGCCTAATATAGCCCATTCTCCTCCAATCACACCAAATTGAGGAGTTGGCGTTGTTTCTAAAATATAATTAGCAGTGTTATCTAGTGTTTTTTGTACTGAAGTTTCAAGTTGCGGTGTAGTGAAATTTATTGTATTAGATTGTAAAGTATCAAGTGATGTTGCAAATATTGGTGTTGTCAATGTGCTTATGATTAACAACGATAAATAAAATTTTTGGTGCATAATATTCTCCTAATTGATAGTGTTGTAGGCACGTAATGCAATAACGGTAGCCATTTCTCGAGTTACATTTTCTTTGGGGAAAAATCCATCACCCATACCGTTAATTAAACTATGTGCATAAGTTAATAAAACATCAGATTTTGCCCAATCAGAAATAGTTTCAAAGTCTTCTATTTCACCAGAAAACTCTATTTCTTCAAGGTTTAATGCTCGGTTAAGCATAACGGCCATCTCTTCACGAGTAATAGTTTTATTTGGCATAAAAAGTTCACCATAGCCATTTACGATATTATTTGCGTAAGCGATATTTACGGCAGAGCTAAACCAATTGGTAGATTGAACATCTGAAAACGGAGCATGAGCGATAATTGAACCATTGTCTAAATCTAACAATCTTACTAATATAGTTACAAATTCTGCACGAGTAACTTCTGTTTTTGGTCTAAAAGTATTGTCATCATAGCCAGTTACTAGCCCTAGAGCTGTTGCTTGTAAAACATCAGATTTTGCCCAGAGTGAAATATCATCTTCGTCTAAAAATGGTATTTCGGTAGAGATTGTTGGAGTGATTATTGAAAAATTAAATAAATATGGTGATTTGATAACTAAATTTTGGTCATCAATATAGCTATAACTACTATCGTTTAACGCATAGATATCAAGGGCTTCTTCTTGGGAATTAAATTTTGGAACTGAAACATTAATCCCGTTTGCGTCCCAGACTATTGAAGATGATGCGCCATCTATAATTGTTAATGTAACTTCTGTAGAAAAAGTTATAGGGTTATCTTCGAGTAATTGAAAATATTGTGCTGACTCATCTAATAAGTTAAACAATGGTATAACTTTATTTGTAGTTAAAGTGTTAGGGTGATTAATTTCTAGTTGCAGATTTTCACGCTTAACTAATATATTTGGAAGTAAATCGAAATATGATGTTAAGTCTAAGTATACTTCTGGTTCATATCCATCAATATATATGTTAAATTGTTCCAAATTACTATGTTCTTGAGTAAGAGTGATGTAACTTGGTGAACTGTCGTTATCTACTTCTATAGTAATTTCAGTTTCATTATTAATAGAAAGAAGACTGTTAGAAGTTGAGGAGTTTAGGAACTCTTCATCGTAGACATTTTGTCCAACATCTTCACCTAAATTAGTAGTATATTGCCAGCCTACTCTATCACCATTTTTTAAAGTATATAGATTTGAGCTGTATTCGGGGTAAGTGTTATTTACAAAGTATAGCCAACCACTTCCTGCACCATGGTCAAATTCTGAAAGTCCATCAATACTTTCTAAGTAGACACTATTAAATGTAGGATTAATGTTATAACTATAATCGATATTTTGGGCGTTAAGTTGAGCTTGCAACACGTCCCAAACTGTACTACCTGCTTCTGTTTCTACAACTTTAGGAGCAATTAGATAACCTTGGTTTATAGATGATTTATCTACTGAAAAAGTAACATTTATATGGTTTTTTTCTTCATCAGGGTTAGAGCCATTGTTATTATTGTTATTTTCTTCGTCAGGGGAGATTGTTTGGTTGGTATTTATATTGAAAATTTCGCTTTCACCATTAATCGTAATAGTAGCATCAAAAATTAGGTTGCTAGGTAAAGTTGTATTGAAGCTATAATTTCCGTTATTATCAGCTTGGATTGTATCCAAAAAATATCGTTTATTTTCGTGTTCAATACTTAAACTTATGTATTGATTAGGGGTTGTTGAGCCAGATAAAGTAAGTTTATCATTATTAAATTGTTGATTAGGGATTTCTAATGCGCATAGAGTTGTTGAACTAATTGTTAAAAATAACATAACTTTGCTCAAAAATTTTTTCATTGTAAATCTCCTTTCTATGATTTAAAAGCCCCTAAAAAGGGGCAGTGTATAAAATTATTCTAATATTAAATTATTAAAAGCATCTTCTAAATTAGTGTAAGCAGTATTCATACGGTCAGCAGTAGCACTTAAATTAACAGTTAGGCTAGAAGCAGATAAAAAAGCCTTATCAAAAGTTGCCCAACTAGCTGTTGTGTAGCCATCACCATAAGTAAGCCAAAGAGGACGCATTTCATCAACAAGAGCTTTAAGGTTAGCACGAGCTATAACAGTTTCATCTAAAGTTAAGCTGTCAAAAGCATTTTCTAAAGTTGTAGTAGCTTCTTCCATTTGAACTATAGTAGAAGTTTCCTTTTCGTAAATTTCTACTGCGTTTAAGTAGGCAGTATCAAAATTTTGCCAACTATCAGTAGTATATTGTGTGTTGCCTGCAATATAGATTGATTGTGTAGTTGTGATTGCAGATAATAAATTATTTTTTGCTTCTAAAAATTCTGTAGTTGCATCTAATTCTAAGTTATCAAAAGCATCTTCTAAATTAGTGTAGGCAGTGTTCATACGGTCGGCAGTAGCACTTAAATTAGCAGTTAAGCTAGAAGCTGCTAAAAAGGCGTTATCAAATTTTGCCCAGCTAGCTGTTGTGTAGCCATCGCCGTAAGTGAGCCAAAGAGGACGCATTTCATTAACAAGAGCTTTTAGGTTAGCACGAGCGACTTCAGTTTCATCAGGAACTTCGATATTTTCCACTACTTCAAAATTGAAGTCTGGTAAATAAGAAAAAATATCCCAATTATGGTTTGCTGATAAATTTGGTTCTGCAACAGTAATGATTTTATCCATTCCCAGTTCTTCACCCCACCAACCTTGGCGAATGTGACCATTAGTGAAATTGTATGTCCCAACTTCTGTCGCTGTAAATGTAATAGCGTTGTCAGTAGCTAAGAACCATTGAGTATTTTTCCCAAGAAGTTCCCCTAAAAAATTGTTATTATATACAACTTTTGAGCCTGCTATATCAGAAGATAATGCAGAACTTCCAAATGATGGATTATAAATCCCAGCTAGTTTATAAATTGCAGGAGTAATTCCGTTAAAGTTAATTTGAACTTCATCATCAACTGTAATCATATTATCAGGATTTGTTAAATTTATAATGTCGATTTCAATTTTGCGTGCATCAATTACTTTTGCAAAAGTTTCTGTTCCAAGTTCATTGGAAGCATTGATTTCAATAATGTTGCTACGATTTTGTAATTTGGCAGTATAAATTCCATTAATAGGTTCGATTATTTCATAATTAACTCTAACTTCAATGCTGTTACTATTTGTAGCACTAATAGTAAATGGATATTCAAAATAATCATTAGTATAGTAGTACGTATCATAGCTTCGGCTTTCAGTTACAGCGCCATCAAGTTTATTAGTTAAGTTGATATTTATACCAGTGTCAATGTCTGAAACGTTTACAACTAAAATTCCTTTGTTAATTTCAGAGATTGCTCCGTAAGTTGTACCAAAAGCTGTAATTGCGTCATAAGTTACTTCGATAATGCTTATTCCATTTTGTATAGCAGTAACTTTTCCTGTATTATCAACGGTTACGCTGTTTCCACGAATAATTTCGTAATTATAATTTGGGTGAGTTACAGCATTACTTACCGAAGAACTTACAATTTCAGGAACACGGCGAGCATAAATTTCAAATGTATCACCGATATTTTGAAGATGAACAAAATCTGCATTTAATGAAATATCATTTTCAAAATCGCTTGGAATATCTGATGGTACATTACTTAGAGTGAACTCTAAATTATTTATAGCAGAAATAATTTGATTAATGTAATTACTAACAACTAGTTCGATTTCTGTTTCTGTAGAGTTATAAGAGCTATCATTTGCAATAGTTTGAGCATTGTTGATTGCAGTTTGTAAGTTGGCAAAACTAGTCGTTGTATAACCTGTAGAAGAATATTTTTGTGCATCACTTATATAATTTTTTAGTACTTCAACTAATGGTGTAGAAATATCAAAACTATAGTCTATGCTATAAATTAACCTTAGTGTATCATTATTAGCTAAAGTATATTCATCTAAGGCAACCATTGGCATATCGTTATTAATATAATATAGCCAACCACTTTGTGGACCGTAGTCAAATTCTCCATCACCGTTAATAGATTGGATATAAATTCCACCATAAATATCTGTGTAGGTCATATCTAAGTTGTGTTTTGTGGCTTCTTGATAAATTATATCCCATGCAGTTTGACCGATTGTAAATTCTAAGTCCGAAATTGAAAGGGTATCTCCCTTACCGATTGTACGTTTTTCGATAGATAATGTAATCGTTCCAGTACTTTCTGTACTATGGTCAATGTTTACATCTCTCATATTATATAAAGAAGTTTGATTTTCTAGTAATCTTTCATAAGAAACTAGGGCATAGTGGCTTTGCTCTGTAGCCATTAAGTCAAAATCTTTATCTAAAATATGTGAAAATTGTCCATTACCTACGTAATAACTTAGTAAATTGGTAATTGGAGTGTGTCCATTTTTAATAAAACGTGAGTCTTCATGTGGGTTTATGCCTAATGATGTCAATGCTACAATTACTTGAGCAGTAGTTTCGCTAGTTTCAGTTGAGTTATTGTAACTAAATCCACCAGTTGAAAGTTGAGCATTTGATAAAATTGATAAGGCGTTATCAATAGCAGATTTTACGTTATTATTATTATCATAGTATGGTGCAAGTGCTTGAATTGTCATAGCTGTTATATCAATATCTAAAGTTTTACTAGTGTTAGAAATTGAAAATCCACCACCAGCTAATTGGTACTCATTTAAAATTAGATTGATAATTTCATCTTTTGAGATGCTAGTATTTTCAGGGGTTGGAGCGTCAATCATATCTAAATTGAGTAGTCCAAAAATTAGTTCGTTAATGCCTTGACGACCACCTAAAGTTTGTTGTTCGCTAGATAACATATCAAAATATTTATCTTTATTCCACGTAAAATCAAGTAGGTTATAGCCATTGAAGTCAGTAACATCTTTGCCCATAGATGTTAGAGCTAATGCAAGGCGTTGAACCTCCGTTACTTTTCCAGAGAAAGGTTGAGTTTGGTTAAGTTGATTTTCAAATTCTGTAATAACTGCATCATAATACGTATCTAAATATGTATTATTAATTGTTTGGTTAGAACGATTAACTCCAAAAATACTCCATTCACCACCAACAGTTTGAAGAGGGAGAGGTTTTTGAGTCAATAAATAATTTGTTGTTGCGTCTAAAATTGTTTTGTAATCAAGTTCTTGAGGAGCAGTATTTTCAGTAATTTCAACGATGTTACTAAGGAGATTTTGGTTCTCCATACTATCCCAAGCAAAAACTTTTATATGATATTGTCCACTTTCAGGAATAGGGATACAGCTACCCCAAGTGAAAATTTGGTTTGAGTCCAATAATTGTGAAACGTAATTATAAGTTATCATTTCATTTGTTGAACTATTGTATAAAGCTGTAATAAAGTAGGCCTGTTGGGGCTGGGTGTTTGTATTTTGTGCTGTAAAAATCATTTCAGCATCTTGATTGCTTGTAACACCACTCACATAATTTGGAGTTATAGTAATAACTTGATTGGTGGCAAAAGTTGGAAAGATGTTTAGTGTTATTGCCAATGTGAGCATAAAAAATAAAAATTGTTTGTTTAGATTTTGCATTTTTTCCTCCTTAAATTATTTTGGGGCATAAAAAAACCACTTACTCTAAAAGTGGGCATGGGTGCAGAATATTTTGGATTTACCAAATAAACATTTACCATTCTCCATCGCTCGTAGAGTTTTTAGGTTAGTGTAGGCAGGTATCCTGACTTGATTTCAACATTTTCTATTCCTTCCCAAAAAATTTTCAGTGGATTTTATAGAAGACTCCATCTTACAGTGGCGGGACCGTGGAAGAATTTCACTTCACTTCCCTATTAAGTTCTAAAAATTTAGAACACCATACACTATTTTTATTATAAGTCAGGTTTCATTATAGCATAACAATTTAATATATAGAAGTATTTTACAAAAAATAGATTTGAAAAAATTTACCTTGGCTCAAAATTTGTGCATAAAAGAGAATTTTGTAACTAAAAGAAGACAAAAAAGTTAAATGATCACGATTTTTGAATTTGAGATTTTTAAAGTACCGAACAAATTATATTAGATAAAAAATAAAGCCTCCCATTTTTGGAAGACTTTATTTGTAGAATTGTGTGATTTTAGTTATTGTAGTATAAGCTTTGAGTTGAATAGTGTGGGTCACTAGTCGTTTCAATTCCTAATTTACCAAGAACATTTTCATTGCTTTGAGTTAAAATAGTTGTTGAATGAAGTTGGCAACCGTGTAATTCTTTTAATTGATCAATTGCTGATTGAACTACTGGGTTTGTTGCTGCACAAATTGTGAGAGCGATTAAAATTTCTTCGCAGTTTAGAGCTTGGTTTGGCATTCCTAAAGTGTTTGATTTTAAATTCATAATTGGCTCTAAAATTACAGGAGAGAGTAAATGTACATCATCAGATAAATTTGCTAAATGTTTAATTGCGTTGATAATGCAGGCAGGAGTAGCATTCATCAATGTTGATGATTTTCCTGTAACTACTGTACCATCATGTAATTGTAATGCTACAACCGAACAATTTTCAGTGTTTTCATTTTCTGATTTTAGTAGAGCTTCTCTTTCACGAGCAGTATTTACTACTGAACGGTTAGTTTCTTTTAGGTTTAACTCTTCCATAATAAGTTTAGAACGGTCAAGAGTTTCTTTATCGGCATGACCTTTTTTGTAGTCACAAGCAGTTTTGAAGTATCGTCTAATAATTTCTTGGCGAGAAGCTTCTTTTACTACTTCATCATCAACAATTCCATAACCTACACGGTTTACTCCCATATCTGTTGGTGATTGATATTCTGAAGTTTCACCAGTAATTTTTTCGATGATACGTTTTAGCACTGGGAACGCTTCAATATCACGGTTGTAGTTTACCGAACTTTTTCCATATGTTTCTAGGTGGAATGAATCAATCATATTTACATCTTTTAAATCAACTGTTGCTGCTTCATACGCAATGTTAAGTGGGTGTTTTAATGGTACATTCCAAACTGGGAAAGTTTCAAATTTTGCATAACCAACAGCATGACCACGTTTATTTTCATGATATAACTGGCTTAGGCAAGTTGCAAGTTTTCCACTTCCAGGCCCTGGAGCTGTTACAACTACAATTGGTTTAGTAGTTTCGATGTATGGATTTTTTCCATAACCTTCTTCACTTACGATAGTATCAACATCAGTTGGGTAACCTTTAGTTGCTTCGTGAGTGTACACTTTAATTCCACGGCGTTCTAACTTGTTCATAAAAACTGTAGTTGCTGGTTGACCACTATATCTAGTAACAACAACGCTGTTTACATCAAGGTCATATGCACGTAAATCATCAATTAAACGTAAAACATCGATATCGTATGTAATACCAAAATCACCTCTAATTTTATTTCTTTCGATATCGCCAGCGTACACACAAATTACAATTTCAACATTATCTTTTAATTTGTGAAGGAGTTTAATTTTAACGTTCTCATCAAAGCCTGGAAGAACTCTTTTTGCGTGTTTATCAAACATTAGTTTTCCACCGAATTCTAAGTACAATTTGTCATAGTCATTTACACGCTCTAAAATGTATTTCGACTGTTCCTCTAAATACTTTTGATTATCAAATCCTAATTTCATATTAGCCTCCTTAAAAATAAAAAAGAAATCACAAATTAATCTAATATTAGCTTATACATATGTACCAATAAGCAATATTAGACTAGAAATAAAAATTTTACTGGTGTTTTTTACCTTAAATCCAAATTTATTAAGAACCTTGAATTTAATATTACTATATAATAAACCTCAATTATGGAGATATTATATAGTTTATATTATTTATACTAAGGCATAAAAAATTAAATCAGAAAATAGAGGGGGCTAGAGAAGCCGACCCTCTTATTTTTTGATATTTATTCTTATACGTATTGAACTTTAAGAACGTTTGTTGTGCTGTGAACTCCGATTGGTACACCAGCAGTTAATACTACGATATCATCTTTTTTAACAAATCCTTCTTTTTCAGCTTGAGCTACTGATTGAGCGAATACTTCGTCAGTTTCTTTTTTGTCTAAGTCGATGTGTTTTGGTTGGCAACCCCATACTAAGTTAAGTTGACGCTCGATTTGAGGGTCTAATGTGTAAGCAATAATTGGGCTTGCTGGTTTGTATTTTGATAATGAACGAGCTGTGTAACCAGATTTTGTAACTGTTACGATAGCTGCTGCATTAAGTTCTTTAGCTGCTGTACAAGCTGAGTAGCTAATAGCGTTAGTCATACTAACTTTACCTTTTTTACCTAAGAATTTGTGGTAAACTTCTGGTCTGCTTTCAACAGTTCTTGCAGTTCTATCCATAAATTGGATTGCTTCGTATGGATAATCACCTTTTGCAGTTTCTCCAGAAAGCATGATTGCTGAAGTTCCATCATAAACAGCGTTTGCAACGTCACTAGCTTCTGCTCTTGTTGGACGAGGATTTTTAACCATAGACTCAAGCATTTGAGTAGCTGTTACAACTGGAATTCCAAGCTCATTTGATTTTTGGATAAGCATTTTTTGTACTAATGGTACTTCTTCAGCTGGGATTTCTACCCCTAAGTCACCACGAGCAACCATAATTCCATCAGTTACTTCTAAAATTTCATCGATGTTGTTAACTCCATCTCTGTTTTCGATTTTAGAAATAATTTTGATTTTTTCTCCACCATTCTTTTTAAGAACTTCACGGATTTGTAAAACGTCTTCTTTACAACGGATAAATGATGCAGCAATGTAGTCAAATCCTACTTTAACACCCATTTCGATATCTAAAATATCTTTTTCAGTAAGTGCTGGTAAGTTAACAAATACATCAGGAATGTTGATACCTTTTCTTGATCCTAATAAACCACCATTGATGATTTCACAAGTAAGGTCGTTTCCTTCAATTTTTGTAACTTTAAGTTCGATAAGACCATCATCAACTAATACACGGCTTCCAACTTCTAAGTCTTTTGCTAAATCAGCATATGTTACACTAACTCTTTCGATTGTTCCTTCAATCTCATCAGTTGTAAGTACGATTGTTCCTCCTGCAACTAATTGGATATCAGTATCACCAGCTAATACACCAGTTCTGATTTCTGGTCCTTTTGTATCTAATACTAAAGCTGTTGGTGCACCTAGTGCTTCACGAGCTTCCATTACATTTTTTGCAGTTTCTGCATGTGCTTCACGAGTATCATGTGAGAAGTTGATACGGATTGCATCAGCTCCAGCAGTGATAATTTTTTTGATTGATTCAACGTCTCTAGTTTTTGGTCCGATTGTTGCAATAATCTTAGTTCTACGCATTTTAATAATCTCCTCTTATTTTAAAATCTATGTTCTTTACCTTTACTTTTCAGGTTAGAGTATAAATTAATTTTATTAAATTCTAATTAAAATGTTGCTAAAAGTTGGTTAACTTTTACCATATATTGGTCTACATCTTTAGTCATTTTTAATGCTTCATTGATATCGTAATCAACATACTCACCTTCATTGAAACATACTACACGTTTACCTTTACCTTCGCATAATAGGTCAACAGCTTTAGAACCCATCATTGCAGCGTGTAATCTATCAACAGCAGTAGGAGCTCCTCCACGTTGGAAGTGACCTAAAATTGTTGCTCTAGTTTCAATTCCAGTTTTAGCTTCGATTTCTTTAGCAAGGTCATCACACCCACCAACATCAACACCTTCAGCTACAACCATAAGGAAGTGTTTTTTACCTTTGTTTTTATTTGTTACAACATTCTCAATAATTTCATTACGAGATGGTGCATCTTTTTCAGGGATAAGAACAAGGTCAGCTCCTGTACAAATACCAGACCATAATGCAATATATCCAGCGTGTCTTCCCATAACTTCTACGATTGAACAACGGCTGTGAGATGTTGAAGTATCTCTAATTTTAATGATTGCGTCCATAGCAGTATTTACAGCAGTGTCAAATCCAATTGTGTATTCAGTACAAGCAATATCTAAATCGATTGTTCCAGGAATACCAATTGTGTTAATTCCAAGATTTGCAAGTTTCTCAGCACCTTGGAAAGAACCATCTCCACCAATTACTACTAAACCTTCAATTCCAAAAATATTACACATATCAGCCCCACGTTGTTGATACTCAGCTTGCATAAATTCCTTACATCTAGCAGTTTGAAGGATTGTACCACCTTTGTTAACAGTTTCAGATACGCTTTTTGAGTTCATTTCAAAGATATCTCCTGCTAATAATCCCTTATATCCATTACGAATTCCCATAACTTTGATGCCTTTAGCACGAGCTGTACGTACTACGGCACGAATAGCAGCGTTCATTCCTGGAGAATCTCCTCCACTTGTTAGTACGCCAATTTTTTTAATTTGTTCACTCATTTATTAGCCTCCCTTATTTTAAAACCTACGTTCCATTTTACCTATGCGCTTTCATTGTACAAAAAACTATCAGTAATTGCAAGACGTTTAGTCATTTTTTGGTAGTACTATACATTCTTTTCCCAATAGTTCGACAAGCTCATGTATAATATTATCATTTAAATTAATATTGTATTTAGATGGAAACGGTTTTTTTTCGTTATTTTCTAAGTATTGCACAACGATTTTAGTATTACCTTTATACCTAATAAATATGTTTAATAAATTTTCCATAATTTCATTTGTACGCTTAGATTTTTCAAGACATAATAACAGAAATTTATCGTCATTATTTGGTAAAATTGATTGTAGTTTAGCATTTTCTAGTGTAGTTATTTGACTAATAATCAAACTTGATGCTTGTTCCTCTTTGTAGCTTACATTACCTTTTATTAATAAAACTTCATTTTCGGCAATTTGTACAAATTTTTCGTATAAATTTGGAAAAACTATACATTCTACCGTACCACTTAAATCTTCTATTAATAAAAAGGCCATTTTTTGATTATTTTTTGTAAAATGTAATTTTCTATTAATTACCAATCCACCTATTATAACTTCTTCCCTATCCTTAACTCGAGCTTCTTCATCTTCAAAAAACTCAAAATCTATTGCTTGTCTAGTTACAAATGCCTTCAAATCTCTTTCGACTTTATCTAAAGGGTGACCACTTAAATATACTCCCAAAATTTCTTTTTCGTATGCTAAAATTTCTTTTTGAGGAAATTCTTCTATATTAGGAACGTTATCTTGCTTTGCAAATTGAGTATCTTCAGGCGTTAGTTCAAATAAATTGATTTGGCCTTCAACATTATTCTTTTTATTGATAGTAATACTCTTAGCTATAGTTTGATATATGGCTAAATATTGACTACGTTTATGCCCCAAACTATCAAATGCTCCAGATAAAATAAGATTTTCAACACCACGCTTGCTGATTTCTCTCATACTAATTCTCTCATAAAAATCTGTTAAACTTAGGTAAGGACCATTCTCTTCACGCTCATTAACAATATGAACAATACTACTTTTACCCACATTTTTAATAGCTGCAAGTCCATAACGTATTTTATCACCTTGAGTAGAAAAATGAGCAAATCCATTATTTATATCGGGGTTTATAATCTTGATACCTTGTTTCTTACAACTTTCCATGTAGTGCTGAATTTTATTTGTAGTATCCATAACCGAAGTCATAAGTGCAGCCATAAATTCAACTTTGTAGTAAGTTTTTAGGTAGGCTGTTTGGTAGGCAATTACTGCATATGCCGCAGCGTGAGATTTATTAAATGCATATTTTGCAAAATCAACCATTTCATCAAAAATTTTATTAGCAATTGGTGCAGAAATCCCATTTTTGATAGCACCTTCAACAGTTTCATTATCACCATTTAAAAAAATGTCCCGTTCCTTTTCCATAATATCAGTTTTTTTCTTACCCATAGCTCTACGCAAAAGGTCACTTCTTCCAAGGCTATACCCCCCTAAATCACGCACAATTTGCATAACTTGCTCTTGATAAACGATACAACCATACGTATTTTTTAGGATAGGTTCGAGTTTTTGGTGAGTATAAGAGATATTATTAGGGTCTTTTTTTCCAGCAACATATTTTGAGATAAATTCCATAGGGCCTGGTCTATATAATGAAATTCCAGCAATAATATCTTCAAAATGTGTTGGGCATAAATCTTTCATAAACATTCTCATTCCAGTACTTTCAAGCTGAAAAATGCCTTCAGTGTTGCCAGAGGCAATAAGCTCAAAAACTTTTGGGTCATTATATTCTATGCTATCAAAATTAATCTCAACTCCATGATTTTCCTTAACTAATTTTACGGCATTACTAATAACTGTAAGTGTTCTAAGTCCAAGGAAATCCATCTTCAAAAGCCCGAGTTCCTCAAGATTTGTCATAGAAAATTGAGTTGTAATTACCCCATCATTTGAGTTGAGAGGAACATAATTTACTACAGGTTCTTTGGCGATTACAACCCCAGCAGCATGGGTTGAGGAATGCCTTGGAATACCCTCCAATTTTATAGACATATCAATTAAATGCCGAACTTCAGTATCAGATTGATATAATTTATTTAGATCATTATTCATAGTTAAAGCTTTGTTAATCGTCATTTTAAGTTCAAGAGGTATCATTTTAGCAATGGCATCAACTTGAGGATACGGCATATTTAACGCACGCCCCACATCTCGTATTACTGCTTTTGCCCCAAGAGTTCCAAAAGTTATTATTTGAGCAACACGTTCTTCACCATATTTTTCAATAACATAATCAATAACTTCTTGGCGACGCTCATAACAAAAATCAATATCAATATCAGGCATACTAATTCTTTCTGGGTTTAGAAATCTTTCAAAAAGAAGCTGATATTTTATAGGATCGATGTCTGTAATATGAAGCACATAAGCCACAATACTCCCTGCAGCAGAACCTCTCCCAGGGCCTACTGGAATATCTTGAGACTTGGCGTATTTAATAAAATCGCTTACTATTAAAAAATAATCAATAAAACCCATCTGAACAATAATATCAATTTCATATTTCAAGCGCTTTTCAAGTTCTGGTGTAATATGTTGATATCTCTCTTCCAAACCCTTTTGGCATAATTCACAAAAATAATCTTTTGGGGATAAATTATTTGGAATATTAAACTGAGGAAGTTTTAACTCTCCAAATTCAATTGTTACATTACAGCGATTTGCGATTTGTACAGTATTACTAATTACATCAGGATAATTTTGGAACAATTGTTGCATTTCTTGAGGACTTTTTAGATAAAAGCCACCACCTTCATATACCATTCGAGAAGGGTCGTCCATTGTTTTTCCTGTTTGGATACACAATAAAATTTCGTGAGGTTGTGCATCTTCAGCCAAAATGTAATGTACATCATTCGTTGCCACAATTGGAATATTTGTTTCTTTGGAAATTTTTATAGTTTGTTCCATAACTTCTTTTTCTTCAATCATTCCATGGTTTTGGATTTCTAAGAAGAAATTATTTTTACCAAATAAATTACTAAGTTTAATAGCTTCGTCTCTAGCGCTTTCATAGCTTTCATCACGAATTCTACGAGAAACAGGTCCAGCAATACAAGCTCCTAGCCCAATAATTCCGTGATGATATTTTTCAAGTAATTCATAATCTATTCTTGGACGATGATAAAAACCTTCTGTATAACCCAAACTTACCATTTTCATTAGGTTTTCATAACCTTCATTAGTTTCAGCTAACAAAACCATATGATATGAGCGACTGTCTACCTTTTCTTTATGGTGGCGAGTACGTTTTGCAAGGTAAACTTCACAGCCTAAAATTGGTTTTATTCCTTTTTCCTTAGCTTTTTTATAAAATTCTATTACACCAAACATTGCACCATGGTCTGTAATTGCTAGTGAGTCCATACCTAAAGCTTTTGCGTGGTCAATTAAATCGCCGATTTTTGCAGACCCATCAAGCAAACTATATTCGGTATGTACGTGCAAATGTGTAAACATTTTTTTCCTCCTTTAAGTGTTGCCATATTTTTTATAGTTTAAACACACAAAATAAAAATTTTTTTAGAAATATTTATTCTTCTCTTTTGAGTGTTACCAAAATTTTAGAATGTTAATCCTCTAAAAATTTCAAATCTATATTTTTGGTTTGTAATATTATCTTTTCGGTTCTCCTCCACCTTTTCTACAAACATTTCAAGGGGTCTAACCGACATATGATATGGCTCGTATAATGCTTGATAAGCTACCATAAGTTCTTGAGTTTCAGTGTGTTCATAAATATCATGGACATAATATAAATTTCCTTTGAAATGTTGGTATGGTCTTTTTGGTTCGATTTTTCTCATGAAAATTCTCCTTATTATATAGTAGATTTTGTATAAGTATTGTATAACTTTTTTTTTATTTTGTCGATTAAAATATTTTTTTGCACAAAAAAAATTCCTCAATTACTTGAGAAATTTTCTATAAAATATTATTTTAAGTTTGCTTTAGAAGTTTCTACTAATGAAGCAAATGCTGGAGCATCGTTTACTGCAAGGTCAGCTAACATTTTTCTGTTCATAGTAATGTTTGCATTTTTAAGCCCATTCATGAAACGGCTGTATGACATACCATTCATACGAGCTGCTGCGTTGATACGTACAATCCAAAGTTTTCTAAATTCTCTTTTTCTTTGTTTTCTACCGATGTATGCATAGTTAAGAGATTTCATTACAGCTTGTTTTGCTGTTCTAAATTGTTTAGATTTTGCTCCTCTGTAACCTTTTGCTAATTTTAAAACTCTCTTGTGTCTTTTTTTAGTGTTTACGCCACCTTTAATTCTTGCCATCTTTATTTGCCTCCTAAAATTATACGTTTAGTAATTTTTTCATTTGTTTTAAGTTTGAATCATCAACAAGACCAGCTTTTCTAAGTTGACGCTTTCTTTTTGGCGATTTTTTAGTTAAGATGTGACTTGTGTAAGCTTTAGATCTTTTTAATTTCCCTGTTCCTGTAACTTTAAAACGTTTTGCTGCTGCTTTGTTTGTTTTTAACTTTGCCATTGTTACGGCCTCCTTTTATCTGTACTTATCTATTTGTATAAATGATATCTATTTAGGAGATACCAAAATACCCATGCTTTTACCTTCTAACTTAGGTTTTGCATCTGCATCACCAAATTCTTTAAGTTGCTCCATTGCTTCTTCTAGTAATTCGATGCCTCTTTCTTTATGCATCATTTCTCTACCTCTAAATACAACAGAAATTTTAACTTTATCTCCTGATTGAAGAAATTTTTGAGCATTTCGTAACTTAGTGTTTAAGTCGTTAGTTTGGATACTTGCTGATAGTCTGATTTCTTTTACACTAATAGTTTTTTGCTTTTTGCGTGCTTCTTTTTCTTTTTTAGTAGCATCAAATTTAAACTTACCATAGTCCATAATTTTACAAACTGGTGGTTTAGCTTGTGGAGCAATTTTTACTAAGTCTAAATTACTCTCATTGGCAAGTCTTTGTGCTTCTTTTACAGAAACAATTCCAACTTGTTCTCCATCTGCTCCTATTAATCTAACTTCTTTATCACGAATTTGTTCGTTTATCATTGCCTCGTTAATAACGGCACCTCCTAAATTTGGGTTTCAAAATTTATTTATATATTGCATGAGTGGAACGCATAATTAAAAAGTGGGCAGAATTTTATCTACCCACTTCACTCATTGACATACTAATTTAATTATTTCTATATATAAAAAGAAATATTATTATCTTGGTATGACCTTACGAACCGACTTGTTGCAAGGTGAGAAGGATAGCTTCTACTTTTATTAACATACGTCATGTTATCATGAAATTAATAAATTGTCAACGGAAAAACAATTTATTTTGCAAATTCGTTTGTAATATCATCGTGATAATTGTATTTTGTTTGGATTTCATTTGCAACTCTTGCCACAAATTCATCTAATGAAGCTTCACCCTCTTCACCTCTTTGGCGACTTCTTACGTTAACCGTGCGTTTTTCTTGTTCATCAAGACCTAAAACTAAAATATATGGCACACGTTCCATTCTTGCTTCACGGATTTTATATCCAATTTTTTCCGTACGATAATCAGCTTCCACTCTAATCTTTTTTCTGCGAAGTTCAGCCACAACTTCTTGTGCATAATCTGCGCATTTATCAGAAATTGGAAGAACTTTTACAGCTACAGGAGCAAGCCATGTTGGGAAAGCGCCTGCATATTTTTCGATTAACATTCCTAAAGTTCTTTCGTAACAACCTAATGAAGAACGGTGTACAATATATGGGCGTTGTTTTTTACCTTCGCTATCAATGTAAGTCATATCAAAGCGTTCAGCGAGTGCAAAATCAATTTGAACTGTAATAATTGTATCTTCTTTTCCGTGTACATTTCTAAATTGAATATCTAGTTTTGGACCATAAAATGCTGCCTCATCTTCAGCTTCTACATAATCCAGCTCTAGTTCGTCCAAAATTTCTTTCATGATAGATTGAGTTTTTTCCCAAGCTTCTGGATTATTGATATATTTTTCTGTGTTATTTGAGTCCCATTTTGAGAAACGGTATGAAATTTCTTTGTCAATGCCCATCGTTTTCATTAGATAAATTATTAAATCTACTGCTTCTTTGAATTCAGTATTAAGTTGTTCAGGAGTACAAATAATGTGTCCATCAGCAAGTGTAAATTGGCGAACTCTTGTTAAACCGTGCATTTCTCCCGAAGATTCGTTTCTACAAAGTGTTGCAGTTTCAGAGTATCTAACTGGTAAATCTCTGTAACTGTGTTGGTCGCTATTATAAATTGAAAATTGGAATGGGCAAGTCATTGGGCGTAATGCAATAATTTCGCTGTCCACTTCTTCATCTCCAATTACAAACATTCCATCTTTATAATGGTTCCAGTGTCCAGAAATTTTGTACAAATCTGGTTTGGCCATGTTTGGAGTTTTTGTTAGTAAATATCCACGACTTTCTTCCGTATCTTCCACCCATCTTTGTAGAGTTTGAATAATTCTAGCTCCTTTTGGCATAATTAATGGGAGACCTTGCCCTATATTTTCATCTGTAGTAAATAATTTTAATTCTCTACCTAGTTTGTTGTGGTCACGTTTTTTTGCCTCTTCTAATTGCTCAAGGTGGGTAGCCAAATCAGCTTTTTTATTAAAAGATGTTCCATAAATTCTATATAGCATTTTATTTTTTTCGTTTCCACGCCAATATGCTCCTGCACAAGATAGCAATTTAAACGCTTCTACACTTTTTGTATTTAATAAATGAGGTCCTGCACATAAATCGATAAAATCCCCTTGTTGATAAAATGTAATACGTTCTCCTTCAGGAAGTTCCTCAACAAGTTCAACTTTGTAAGGTTCGTCCATCTCTTTAAGTTTTTTGATTGCCTCATCTTTTGGCAGTTCAAAAGTTGTAATTTCAAATTTAGCTTTAACAATTTTTTTCATTTCAGCTTCGATTTTTGTAAGTTCTTTCTCATCAAAATGTTTCTCGCTATCAAAATCATAGTAGAAACCATTTTCTATTGCTGGACCAATAGCAAGTTTTACATTAGGATATAAGTTTTTTACAGCCTGTGCTAAAATGTGTGCCGAAGTATGTCTAAACGCCCATTTTCCATCTTCATCATTAAAAGTTAAGATTTCTAATTGACTATCTTGCTCGATTTTTTCACGGATATCAACCAATTTATTATTTAATTTTCCAGCACAAGCAACTCTTGCCAGCCCTTCGCTTAACATTTTGGCAACTTCTAATACTGTAGTTCCTTGCTCGATTTCTTTTATAGTTCCATCTTTAAGTGTTACGTTAATCATATTTACGCTCCTTTTATAATGTAAAATTATTACAGTTTCTTCCTATTTATATACGCCTAAAAAAACCTATCCCTTTTCGATGAAAAGAAATAGGCAAGAAGTCCACATTTCTAATAATCGTTTTACAAGTTTTGCCTTTATTCTACGCATTATTTAGAAAAGTGTCAATAGTTTTTGCTACTTATAGAAAAAAAGTAAAAAACTTTGCTAGAAAAATAATTAATTAGTCGCAAATATCACAACCTGTACGCCAAAGAAGGTTGTTTTCATAAATTTCATCAATTGCTCGTAAAAAGCTTGGATTATAATAATCTTGAGAGTTATGAACTACTATATGGCTAGGGTTTTCCATCATTATTGCATGAAAAATTAAATTTTCTAAGTTATAAAACTTTTTGTGCATTGTAGTACCGTATTTTGCATCATAATCTAATAATAAATCATTATTTTGCTTATCAACTACAGCAATTGTTTTTTGTTTACATATTAAATTAATTGGGTTGGTCTTTGGTTTGCTATAGCGAATTTGGCGTAAATAATAAATTAATCCAATGTAAGTTAGCACGATTTCATATTGAGTAGCTGGTAAATCTTCAGGTTTAATCGTCTCTATGATGTCTGATAAAATATGTCCCACCATTTTGTGCTTTAAAAAAATATTATCATTTGCATTAATAAACTCTAGTCCACAATCTTGGTTGATAACTGTAGTTGTTACTACGATGTGGCCATTTATCTTCCCAGCACACAACTGATGCGCTGGGCATATATCAAAATTTGAAGCTATTTCAAAAATCGTAAGTCCTGTTGGTGCTTCTAAAATATCTCCATTTGTTAAATAAATTTTAATATGTTTAGAAGCGTCATTTTGTTTGTTCCCTATCACAAAAATCACACCCTTCACACATTACAATTTGCTCCTCAAATAACTCTCCTAATGTATGAATAAAATTAGGGTTGTTATATTTTTCGGCTTTGTGAACCACAATGCCTGTTGGGCAAAGTGTAATCATAATATGCATAAATAAATCTTCCCCAGTAACACTTGTTTTGTCGATATCTTTGCAGTAAATATCGATGTATTCATCTGTAACTTGCACCAAATTCTCATCATATAAAATAAGGCCATTAGTTTGTGTGCATAAAACGTGTAAAATTTCTTTTGATAAAACTTGGTTTCTTCTCATTTCTTTTAGATAATTAAGAAATCGCCGATAATCTTGTTGCATTTCATAATCATAAATGGTTTGTTCTATAGCGTCTTCTAAAATCGTTTGATATTGGCTAGTTCTAAATTTTAGCCAACCCTCCACGTTAATAGTGTGAATTTCTTCTATAAATTCAAGAATTGGGACATACAATAGATAATAGGAGATGTAGGATACACCGTCTTCTTTTTTTATATAAGTAGTTTCAAGAAATATAGTTTTGATTTCTTTTTTATCAGCTTCTGAAATGTCGTTATATCGGCTCAGATATTTTGTTGCGAAATGTGCCAAAATTTCTTCTTGAATTATATCACAAATAATCCCAGCCAATATTTCCCCTACAACTTTTTGCTCTGTGTTTGATGCAGTGTAGATAACCTCTCCATAGTCATCATATTCTTCTAGTTGCCATTTGTTGCTTAATACTGCTTCGCTTGTTTGAATTAAATTTAGATAAATTTCCTTAGCATAATTTTCGGTTACAATTTTGTAATTAGTCATAGGTTATCCCTCCTAGGAAGATACTTATTTCAATGTATGCTAAGGTGCTTCTTTAACTTACCTTGTACTATAAAAATATTAACAAAACGTAATAATAATACTTAATTTTAGAATTTTTGGCAATAAAAAAAGACTTCTCAGTTGAGAAGTCAAAAATTATAATAAAAAAGTAGTGGTTTTATAAAATAAACATTTTAGGGGTTTTTCCAATTAATTACATTAAGATGGGGTAAATCTTATGTAACAATTAGTTGGATATAGAGCTAAATTTTAAGAGAGTTATTCTAAATTAAGATTGAGGCTAAGACTTAATGCCGAATTACTTCCTGAACTATTTAAGAAATTCATAGCGTAAATATGGCTTAAATTTTCTGAGTCAGAAGAATCTGAGTCAGTTTCATTTCCATCATCTCCACTCGCTTTGTTTGGAGGAGGAGGTGGTGGTGGACCATCGTGTTTGCCATTAACACTAGAACCATCTTCGTCTGTAGTTTTTCCAAGGATTGCTTCAAATGCATCATCTTCAGTTTCACTAGTACTAAATAGTGATGAAGCAGAAGTTGTAGTATTTGAATAAACGCTTGTGTAATAACTAGAGTAGTAGTTTGTTGAAATTCCCATAATTTTTTTTCCTTTCTGTATTTCGTTGAGATATTGGATATCTTGTATATAATAATAATATTCTTTTGTGAAAACTGCGTGTTTTATATGTGATGAGTAAATGAATGTTATGTGTGAACTGTGTGATAAAAATACACTAATGAGCAAACATTCCGAATTTTTATGGTTTGTGGTACAAAAAAAAGACTATAGTTTCCTATAGTCTAAGTTGTTATTTGGCTTCAATAACTCTTTGTAGAGCTTCGATTTGTGATACCATATTATTATTTACACTTAAATTTTCTTCAGCACTTGCAACATTTGCTTCACTTAATGATGAAAGTTGGCGAGTTCCATTGTTTAATTTATTAATAGAATTTTGTTGAGATTTTGAGTTCTCAAGTAAAGTTTGGCTAAGCTCTGCTGTATCCTCGATTGATTGAACAACATCTACCAATGAATCAGCTGTACTTTTTACAATTGCTTGGCCTTTTTCTACATGGTCTAAACTATCATTAATAATAGCTTCGATTTCTTTTACGATTTCTGAAGATTTGATAGCCAAATCACGAATTTCACTAGATACTACGGCAAACCCCTTACCTGCTTCTCCTGCACGAGCTGACTCAATAGCTGCATTTAGAGCAAGTAAATTTGTTTGTTCTGCAATATTTTCAATAATTTTAATAACATCAGAAATGTTTTTGCTAGATTTGCTAATAGCTTCCATATTAGAAATTAAATTTTCCATATGTTCACGTCCAATGTGAGCTTTTTCTTTACCTTTAGTAGAAATATGGTTAGTTTCGGTAATTTTGGTAATATTAATTTCTAGGCTTTCAGAAAGCTCAACAATAGAGTCAATAAATTGTTGGGCAACATTAGCTTGACTTGTTGCACTAGAAGATAATTCATGAGAGCTTTTTCCAACTATACTAGCAAACTCTCCAAAGTTATCTATAGCTGCTGCAATTTCTTTTAGTAAATTATCTTGAGTTTTGATTAGGGCTGTTACGTGAGAAACATTATGTGCAAATTCAAGATGTCCAATTGATTTACCGTTTTTATCTTTTATGTATGCTACGTCAATATTATAGTCATGTCCATCTAAATGACCGAAGCTTTGTAATTTGCCTGCGTGTAAAGAATTAATTCCACAAGCTGGAGTGCCACAAATTTCCGAATTCCATTCTGAACAAGATTTCCCAATAAGTTCTTGGCGACTTCTTCCCGTAGAAATTGCAGTAGCTTTATTTACAAAAGTCCACTTTCTTTCATTATCTGTTACAGAAATAAAATGTGGTATGGCATCTAAAATATGTGTGAGGTATTCAGCTTCTTCAGTAACTTTGTTAAGTTTTTGTTGAAGTTGAAATGCCCATAAACAAACAGCTATTAGTGCAATACCTCCTAATATCATTAAAATAGTCATAGTAAATTCTCCTTTAAAAGTTATAATTAGATTATATGCACTCAACTTTACGATACATTAATTTTATAAAGATATTATGTTTATTTAATGGTAATTATTACAAATGCTACTAGTTTCAAATAAAAACCTTCCTTATTATACATAAGGAAGGCAAAGTTTTATTATTTATTTTCTATAACTTTTCTTAGAGTTTCAATTTGAGAAGTCATATCGTTATTTACGTGTAAATTATCTTGTGCGCTTGTAACATTTGATGCACTAATTATTGAAAGTTGTTGAGTTCCAGTATTTAATTGATTAATAGAAAGTTGTTGAGCCTTTGAATTTTCAAGCAAAATTTCACTAAGTTCTGCTGTTTCTTCTATAGAGCTAACAACATCTAACAGTGAGCTTGACGTTTTATTCACAATAGCTTGACCTTTATCAACGTTCTTTAAACTAGTTTTAATGATAGCTTCAATTTCTTTAACTGTTTCTGAAGATTTAGTTGCTAATTCACGAATTTCATTAGCTACAACAGCAAATCCTTTTCCAGCTTCTCCAGCTCTTGCAGACTCAATAGCAGCATTTAGTGCTAATAAGTTGGTTTGGCTTGCAATACTTTCGATAATTTTTAGGACATCAGCAATGTTTTGGCTAGACTGGCTAATTGCGTCCATATTTGATATTAGAGATTTCATGTGTTCTCTACTATTGTGAGCTTTTTCACGTCCATTTAATGCGATTGAGTTAGTTTCTGTAATTTTTTGTATGTTAACTTCCAAATTAGAAGAAAGTTCATCTATAGAAGTTATAAACTGTTGTGATACATCAGCTTGATTTGTTGCAGTTAACGAAAGTTCGTTAGAACATTTACCAATTACGTTAGAGAATTCCCCAAAATTATCTACGGCTGTTGATACCTCGTCTAATAAATTTTGTTGAGAATTAATTAACTGAGTTACATGAGTAACATTTTGTACAAATTCAAGATGTCCAGTAGTTTTTCCGTTTGCATCTTTTATGTAGGCACAATCAATTTGAAAGTCATATCCACCAAGGACACAAGTACTTTGTAATTTTCCTGCATTTAAGGTGTTAATTCCACACTTGTCCGTTCCACAAATATCAGCATTCCAACTAGAGCATAGTTTCCCTATTAGTTCTTTTCTTGGTTTCCCAATAGCTTCAGCACAAACCTTATTTACGAATGTCCATTCTTTGTTGTTGTTAGTTGCCGAAATCATAAATGGTATAGCGTCCATGATGTTCGTTAAATTTTCGTGTTCTTTAGATAGTTGTTGAAGTTTTTTGTTTAATGAAACTGCAACAAGTGTCACAAATATGAGTAAAGTTACACATATGAGTAATAAAAAATTCATTTTAATTCCCTCCGTTGATTTAATAAAATAATTTCACACTCACTAAGTCGTTTTCCATAATATGTTATTATGTATAATATAATATATTACCATTTGAATTATAGTATACTACAATTCCATTAAGTTGTAAATTAGATTTGTATATATTGTTAATATATTATTATAAACGATAAAATTATTATCTTTAGAGTGATGTGAGGTTTTATAGGTATATTTCGGAATAATTTTATGGAGGGCTTATAAATTATATGTGAAAATTTTGCAAAGGTTGTATATTGATGGATAATTTTGTTTATACTATAGAAACTGTAAAAAGAAAGAGGTTGTTATTTTGCGAATTCCAAAACACATTGCTATTATTCCTGATGGAAACCGTAGATGGGCTAAAAATAAGGGGTTTGATAAACATGAAGGCTATACTTATGGGCTAGAGCCTGCAGTTTGTTCATTAAATCTTTGTAAGAAATATGGAGTTAAAGAGGTTACTTATTATGGTTTTACAACAGACAATTGCAAGCGCCCAAAGGCACAAGTTGAGGCGTTTGCAACTGCTTGTGTTGATGCTGTAAAACTTATTGAAGATAAAGAAGTTTCACTTTTAGTGGTTGGAAATACAAAGTCGGCACTATTTCCAGAGGAGTTACTTCCTTATACAACAAGAACTAATCCGAATGAAGAAAATTTTACTCGAGTAAATATATTGGTTAATTATGGTTGGGAATGGGATTTATCTGGACTTAATCAAGATGCTACAAGCAGAAAAACTATCCAAGGAGCAATTAAATCGCATGATGTTTCACGCATAGATTTAATTATTAGGTTGGGGGGGAGATGTAGACTATCGGGCTTGCTTCCTATTCAATCAGTATATTCTGATATTTTTTGTTTAGATGATATGTGGCCAGATTTTTGTGATGAGCATTTTGAAAAAGCTTTGCAGTGGTATAATACACAAGACATTACACTTGGGGGATAGAAGGTGCTAGGCTTTCTATTTCTTCCAGTTATTTATGGTTGAAAAACCTAGCGTTTAATGGTTAAATTGTAATAGGGAACTTACAAATATAAAAATATGACAAAATACAAAGAACCGTGCCAGTCCATAAAATATTAATTAGTTTAATGTTTAGGAAGCGAAGGTGAAGCATAAGATGAAATATATAAAAATTTTAGTAGGAGTACTTTTTATGTTATTAGTTATGCCAGTAAGCGCAAAAGAAATGCCATCAAATATTGTTACAGTTCCAATAGATAGTAGACCAATCAGTTTAGAATATTTGGGTAATTTGGTAAATTTGGGTGGAGATAATTTTATTAGTGTTGATAAATCAAATCTTGATAAAAATACTATCAAAGAAAATTATATTTCTGGGAATAGCCAAAAAGTTAGGGCAGATTTAGAAAATATAGTTTCACAAAATAATACTGTAAACTCTTCTGTAATTATAAATACTTCATCATATTTGTATGACGGTCTAATAGACACACGAACTACTAAAGATGAGAAGCAAATGGAGCAGGCTATAGCTGATTTAGAAAACTTGCTCACTAAATATAAAAATCCAACTTACTATGTACATATAAATTTTCCTAGAGTTTTGCCAGATAGTAGAGGGTCAAAGATTTGGGTAGATAATGAATTAATTGAGGGGTTAGGATATTATTTTGTTCAAACTACAAGTGATATAACTATTGATATTTCAAGCGTTACTCAGTATGTAACTCCAGAGCAATTTTTGCTAGAGTGGGCCTATGTTATTAATAAAAAATATGAGCTTGGAGATGAAAATTTAGATGCATGGGAAATATTATTCCTTGAAAATTTTGAGGAGCAGTATTTAAATAATGATTACTATAAAATTTACATCGAGAACTACCAAAATACATTTAAACAAACTGCAGAGGTAATTAAAACTCTTATTAATTTTACTAATGATGAAAAAATTGATGAACTTATAATTTCTATAGATGATTTTCAGTTGCCAGATTTTATTCAGATGCTTGCACACCACACAGATGTTGAAGTTGAGCGTAATGAAGATGGTAACCCGACCAAGTTTAATTGGGCTAGATATTATTTGGAAGTTGCTCCAGATAGCGTTTATAATTACCAACAAAATAGCCCAGATAATGTTGAAGATAGTATTTTGGGAAGAGGAAAATTTATTAACTATATTTATGGAACAGATGAAATTCCTCAGCTTATTTATGCAAGAGATTTGGCAAAGCGAACACAAATTACTACTGAGTTTCTTCCTATAAATACATTATACACAATAAATGATGAAGAAGCCTATAACGAAATGGGAATGTTTGATTTGGCAAGTACAAAAGAACTTTATAATCAGAGAATAAACTATGTAACTTGTGCAGCACCTAATAATAAGAATTTTTTTGGTGTTACAAAAACCGATACTGGTAAGCCGTTTCAATTTTATTTAAATAAGTATGAACATCATCAAAAAGCTGAAGATAAAAAGTTATTAGAATTTTTGGTGCATGATATTTACACTAATTATAATGAAGGAACTCATGTTGGAGTTATAGAATTATACAACCAAAATTTGGGGTTACGTCAAAAGCGAACACTGGTAAAAATGTTGCAAGATAAGAATTTGCTTGAAAGTTTGGAATTAGATAATAATATAAATCAGCTTGCAGTGTATAGTAGCTGGAATACAGAAGGCAATGCTATAGGTCTTGGGGTTGCCCATGCGCAAGTATTTGGTATTATAAATGAATTGCCATTATCAAACTTGGAGGCTTGGGAGCAAGGGAAATGGCACTATAAAATTTTACTGCAACACATTATAGAAGATAATCATTATACAGCTGGGATAAAAGTAAATCCGCATATCAAACATTATATTGGTGAAGAAGTTGATAATATAAATTTTATGTTGGCGCAGGAGTTAGAAATAGCACCTTTATTTAATTCATTCGCTAATTCTTCCTTATTAATAGGCGAGGAGCAAGTTAGTTATAGTAATTATGAAATATCTCAGTTATATTTTCCGTGGGAAAGAACGTATGATTTATTTGTAGATATAAAAGTTGAGTAGAAGCTACCAGTTGGCTTCTACTTTTTTATTTATCTAATAATTTTAATCCAGAAATTAAAATCTAATTATAATTCGTGAACTACCCCCACTTATAGAAGTGTGGGCTTCTTGCGTAAGCCGAACTAATGTTCAGTAATTTAGCAAGCTCTACGGGTCGTCCCGACCCTGAATACAAACGTCTTATACTCCAAATAGGGGGTGCGTTTATAAGTTATTCAAATGTTTTGACAATGCGTGGGCTTGGTTTTCGCCATACACGTTTTAAGTTGTCGATGCATTGAATATTTTACGGTAGAAATGACTACTTCTACCAACCTCATATATTCAGTTGTTAGAAGTAGTCTACACGAAAAAACACCTTTGGGCAAGGTGTTTTTCTAAAATTAATTGGCAATTCATCTCGCCACCTATAGAGGTGGGAGAATTCTTGCTAAGTTTAGTTAAAGTTTTAAGCGACACTTCTTATTTCAAAAGACAAATCCTCTTTTCAATTCCTAATTATCAATACCCACAACTACTATGCGTATCCCCTAAAATGTGACACCAATATTTCAATTGTTACATATATTTCACCAATGTTACATATTACACAAACGCTTGCATTCACTTTTTATTTGTAGTATACTTAGTTCATAAGCAAGGCACGCAAACATTATCACTTTTTAACAATTCTTTT